>ERZ773188.1712-NODE-1712-length-23526-cov-7.002045_pt1 | contig 23526 bp, 15 predicted proteins | sample MGYA00581011_ERZ773188 | MGnify/ENA primary metagenome ERZ773188 (study PRJEB29015, sample SAMEA2737798) | human gut metagenome | biome: human gut; feature: human-associated habitat; material: faeces | place: China | collected 2012 ...
TGACATAATAAGCAATATGTGGTTGTGGAGGATTTGAGGTATGGGAAGTTTGAGTATAGTATAATATCGCAGGAGTTACTCATTGTAATTACGATGTCAAACACCAGATTCAAACCTTTTGACACTGTAATCTCATTGTACAAATAAGCTGAAACACCGGCTTTTCTGTGCAAAACAAATAAGAAAGTGTAGAGGAAATTATGCATTACCACAATCCATTTCATCAAAAAAGACATACCACGAAAGCATCTCATGGTATAAAGTTTGTTACTTCAATCACTACGACCATTGCGCTGATCTTGGTCTGTGCGCTGGCAGTTTCGCAGATCATTCCGACAGACCGGACAAATCGATCTGCCAAAGTCGCACAGGGTAAAACAACCAGATCAAAAAAGCCTGTGAAAACGACATTTACCCCGGCTTCCGGTGAATTTCGCGGTGTATGGATCTCTTTTCAGGATATTGGAGAAAAGCGCTACACCAAAAAGCAGTTTGAGAATTTCATCAACAAGACGTTTGATAACTGCAAAAAAAATGGATTTAACGCTGTGATCGTTCATGTTCGTCCATTTGCCGATGCCTTGTATCCGTCCAGCTATTTTCCATGGTCTCGCTATGTATCCGGAAAAGCCGGGAAACATCCGGGATTCGATCCGCTCTCCTATGCGGTCAGCGCGGCACATAAACGGGGCTTAGCTTTCCATGCATGGATCAACCCTTATCGCATTGCCAGCAATACGACCAACGTATATAAACTCCCGAAAAAATCCATTGCCAGAAAATGGGCTGTTTCCAAGAAAGCTTCCAAACGCCGCAATGTATTAAAATGGGATGGGAAACTGTACTTTAACCCGGCTTCCAAAGATGTTCAAAATCTTGTTTGCAATGGTGTCCGTGAGATCGTGCGCGATTATGCTGTAGACGGCATTCATTTTGACGATTATTTTTATCCGAATCTGGGTGCGAAATACAAAAAGGTATTTGACTACAAAGAATACAAAGCATACGCAAAGCGCTGCAAAAAGAAACACAAGAAAAAAGTTTCGATCGTAACTTGGCGCAGAAACAACGTATCCAACATGTTAAAACGTGTTCGAACCATCGTACATAGATTGGATAATAATTGCGTATTTGGCATCAGCCCGGCAGGCAATATCCGTAATTTATATGCAAAAAATAATTATTACGCAGATGTCAAAAAATGGATGCGTTCTTCCAAATATATTGATTATATCTGCCCACAGATTTACTGGACATTCAGTCAAAAGACTTGTCCTTTCCGCGAAACCACAAACAAATGGCTCGCGATACCACGCGCAAAATCCGTAAAAGTATATGTCGGTCTGGGCGGTTACCGCGCCGGCATCTCTAAACGGGAGGCAAAATTAGGAGCGGACGCAGAGTGGGGCACAAGCCGCACTAATCTCAAACGCCAGCTCCTATACTTACGCTCACAAAACGGTTGTGGCGGTTTTATGTTGTTCTCTTATTCCGATTTGATCCGCAAATCGGCACGCTCAGAAATGAAGCGGTTTACAAAATTGCTGAAAACTGTACCTTCAAATGCTGTAGGACCAACTGCGACGCCAACGGCAGCTCCAACCACTGTACCGACGGCAGTACCAACAGAAACTCCAACAGATGCTCCAACGGACAGCTCAACAACTGCTCCAACAGAAACTCCAGCGGCAGCTCCAACAAACTCACCGACCGTTACCGGCAACTGATCCCGGAACGCACGGTGAAACCGTTACTTAACAGCTAACTCCGCAGGCGGCTTTGCCAGTATGTTGTGCACCGGAATAACGCTTACAATTGCATTTACCAGCATAATTGCCGCTATCAACGTTATCGCGCCCCACCATGGAAAGCTTAGATTCATTCCAAGGGATGGCACGGATGCGGCGAACTTCATAACACCTGTCGTGACCACAACCCCGGGAAGTGTCGTATAGCAATTGATCAGCAGCATTTCAAGTATAAAAGAACGGATAATACTTGCCTTGGAAATTCCAAGCAGGCGATACACCGTCAACTCCTCCATTCGTGATGATGCATTGGAGCGGATCGTATAATAAATGATCAACACAGACAAGATGACAGCAATCATTGCAAACAATGCCTTGCTTCTCGTCTTGTCTTTCATTTTGTTCCGATAGGCTTTCACTTGTTGCTCTGCCGGAATCGTCACTTTGACCCGAAACATTTTTTGATACGGTTTCAGTTCACTTTGCAATTGCTTTACCAGCTCTTCCCGCTGCTCCAAATCATCCACATAATATTTTATCTTCTGCATTCCAACTGCCAACTGGTCTGCTAATTGCTTACCGGCGGCATCTGTCAAAACATAATCAACATCACAGGAATTGTCAAATCCACCCACTACAATGTAATTTTCTCCTGCATTACTAACCGGTTCCTCTTCGTAAGACACGGAACTATTACCAAGCTGTTGCACCGGATATTCTTTCTGGTTTCCCTGAAATTCCTGATAACTTTTGATCTGATCATATTTTGACTGCGGAACCAGCATCTGATCATCCTGCAAGGTTACATTATCGTACTTACCCGGATACATCTTCTGCAGCTCTGATAATGACATGACCGAATAGGAACTCGCAACCATTCCTAGCAGCTTTGATTGACTGCAGTAAATGGACGCCTCGTTGTTGCCACTAATGCCAACTACCGTCAGATCTTTGCTGAATGTGTTAATAGAAAGTGTCTCTCCTAACAACTCCTTTGCGGACGCATATTGACCGGAAATAGCCGTGTCACTTTTCAAGAAACGATCCGCAACCAGCTTATCGATAACAATCTCATCCGATTTCTTTGGAAGCCGTCCATATAACAGATCTTTCTTCGTAACTTTCGATATGTCCACATAGGAAAAGTCGCGGATCACCTGGCTGCTCCCCCGCATCTGATATAACGTATCTGCCTGTATCACCAGGTCACGCGCAGCATCGTAAAACATCATATCCTTACGTTTCCCTTTCGAAAGCACCTTATTATAACACTCCTGCATGGTATCACCAACGGCATATTCTTCTGCCGGAGAAGCCAGTTTCATCTCCACCTGTACATAATGTGAATCATCCTTCACAATCTCTTCCCGATGCACCGTAACTGCTGTGATCAAGTCCGATATCGTCAGCGAAAGCATGATTGCTGTTATTAAAAGGATGACAACGATAAATGCCTGCTTTTTCCCCAACAACTTCAAATTTTCTAGTGTCATTCGCCAGGTTGCTTTCCAGGACAACCCGGATTTTTTACTCATTTCCAATGGAGGTAATTCATATGAGAAGTTCTCAACATCTTCCATCTCCAGTTTTTGTCTTGGCTCATCAAAGATTTCACATCCGGCTTCTTCCCCCGCAAAGATCACATCACTTGCCATGTCACTCCGAATATAAAGTTTCCCACTTTTCCATGCCATTTTTAATCGAATAGGTTCCTCTTTGCTGTCCGCATTTTGGTACACTTCAATTTCATTTTCATCGCTTTGCATGGCCTGACATGTGAGCTCCGGCAAATAAATATTACCATCGTCCGATCGTTCATAACTGCTGCCGGAATGATTATCGTAATCTTTTGTAATCTCTCCATCCTTGATCTCTAGAATACGATCCGCAAAAAACTCAGCAATACGGCGCTCGTGCGATACTAAAATAACCAGACATTCCTTGGAAATCGCACGCAATATACTCATTGTACGTATTGTATTTTCCTCGTCCAGATTGCCGGTCGGCTCATCTGCCAATATGATCTGCGGTGATTTCACAAGTGCCCGGGCAATAGATACCCTCTGCTGCTGTCCACCCGACAATTTGGATACCAGCTTCTTTTTGTAACGGCCTATTCCAAGCTGCTCCAATACATACGATACTCTCTCATCTTTTTCCTCATCCGTCAGATCATAATGACTAAGTGCAAGCTTTACATTATAAGCAACCGTGTAATCCTGCAGCAAATAATAATTTTGGAAAATATAGCCAAATTTTTCACAACGCAAATGCTCAATTTTCTTTGGCTCGTACTTCTTTAATATCGTTTCGTCTACAGTAAGTGTTCCTCCCTGAAACACATCCAATCCACCAATGGTATTTAATAACGTGGTTTTTCCGGAACCGCTTTCCCCCAAAATACATACCAAACCTGTCTGTGGCAGCTCCAATGTAATATCATTCAATACATGAAGCTCACTTCGTTTACCGCGGTTAAAATATTTCTGTAAATGTTCTATCTTGATCATTCGCTCACCTTCCCTTTTAACAAATGATTAAACGCTGCTACCATCACCATCGCAGCCACATAATTGTACATAAAGTACGCTAGGTACCCCGGCCATTCATAATAGTAGAGCATAGCACGCAGCGCCGGCACAAAGATTCCAACTACATTCATCACTACCGCGACCACGATAATAGCAGTAATACTGTATCGACGCATCTCCATATAATTGATCTTGCCGATCAATTTTGTGGACATACCCATGAATTTTAAGATTTTCTGGTCTTTGATCTGAATCTTAAATATAGAACGTAAGATCAATATCTCAGCAGCCATCATCACTAATAGTATTGCCACTGCAATGCCGATCGTCCTTAAACGTTCCTGTACCAGATCTGAATCGTATTCATCTGCACCAAAACGCAGTGTACTCACAGCCTCATACCCGGCTTTATCCAATGCCTTTAACACATGATCCATTTTGGCGTAACTTGTAATATATACCGATGCCTGCCTGCTCTCGGTGCGATAATACTTCTCATAAATATTCTGAGAAACCTCTGCAAAATTTGCCCCACAGCCATTTATCTTCTCACCGGTTTCTACATTCTCGATCTGTTTGACATCCTTGCTTTTCATATCCTTGTCATACTGATCAATATGCAATAAACCGGACTGATCTAAAAGAGTCAAGTCATTATCTTCTGCCCGATACACCGCTGCTTCATATGCACCTGATACACAAAGTTCGTTATCCTTCTTCACGATATCGCCAACAATCGGCCACAATGTTGCCTGTCCCTGATATTTGCCAAGTTGTTGATTATAGGCATATTCATAGAATACTTTGCCACCGGTTACGGTACTTTGCAGCATTGTACATATCTCCGGCGAAAAGTACACCTGTTTATCCTTATTTTTTAACAGTCCGCTTACTTTCATCTTCCGCTGTATATAATTCTCCGTTGATGACCAAAGCACATCGCTTGTATAGAAAAATGTAATCGTATCACCAACCTTATATTTTCCCCGATCGTACAGTACAACTTCATCGATCTTCTTTGGCAGACTGCCCTTTACGAGATCCGATTTCTTCAAGCAGGAAGATGATCGCATGTATTGATCTTTCTTGACGTATTCAACGTTCTGCGAGTCGTACAGCCCCCCTTCATTGCTCGTACTCATCCTATTATAGCCGTACTCCTGTCTATAATCTTTTCCTTCCTCAAAATAATAATTGACGTCATTCACAATATCGTACTGATCCACCGAAACGACGTGCTTCATTTTGGTGAGTCGGTCAATATCTTTTTTCGTCATAAACTTTTGATCTTTACGTCTAATTGAAATGCGCTTATCGTCTTTGCGCGCAAAAGATGTTGCTGAATACTTTTTGGTGTAAATATCATCTGCATTCATTAGCAACTGCCCGATAAATAAAAACGATACGATAGCAGCAGCTAAGAAAAATCCCATAAACAATGCGATTTTTTCCGGCTGTCTCACTGCATTCATTCGCACAAAGATCCGCCCTATGGTACGATCGCGAAGTCGTTCCTCATTGCTTTCAGACTTTTTACCGGCTGTCATTTTCTCGTTGTTGTCCACATTCTCGGACATCTCCGATTTCTGATCCGTGTCCGTATTTTCGGATACTTCTGACTTCTGATCCGTGTCCGTATTTTCGGATACTTCTGACTTCTGATCTATGTCCGTATTTTCGGATACTTCTGACTTCTGATTCGTGTCCATATTTTCGGATACGTCCAAGATCAATGATCCATCATGCAATCGCACTTTTCTGGTAACATATTTTTCTACCTGTTCATAATTGTGAGTTACCATTATAACCAAATGGTCTTGCGAAAGATCTCGAAGCAATTTCACGATCTGCGCTCCGGTTTCACTGTCCAAGTTACCGGTTGGCTCATCCGCCACAATAATATCCGTATCCTTTGCCAACGCACGAGCAATCGACAATCTCTGCTTTTGACCACTGGACAACTTAGACGCACGCTGGTCTCTCTGTGCACTCAGGCCTACCCGTTCCAAATAATGAATTGCCTTGTCTCCAGCTTCTTTCTCTGGCACTCCCATGATCAAAAGTGCACTGACAATATTTTCTTTGGCGGTATAATGACCGATCAAACTATAATCTTGAAAAACAAAGCCGATCTTAGTACGACGATATTCTTCCCAGTCATCTTCATCATACTGAAATGTCGGCTGTCCATCCACATAAAGCTCCCCATCATCAAACGTATCCATACCGCTGATGATCCTAAGCAATGTTGACTTTCCGCTGCCGCTTTCCCCTGTGATCGCAACAAATTCTCCCATGCGAAACTCCAGATTGATACCCTGCAATGCCTGTGTCACTGCTGTTTCGGAATAATAATACTTCGAAATATTTTGCAACTTAATTCTTACTTGCTGCATATTTCCCTCCTTTTTCACGTTGTACATACTTTGACTCCCAACATACTTTGACTCCCAACATACTTTGTACTTTGACTCCCAAAAAAGCATATCATAAAAAAAGAGGCGAATCTTCCTGGAAAATTCTACCTCTACTAATATATTTTTTTCCGATTTCTGGAAATTTTAATGCAACATTCTATAATTATTGCTGTAATTTCACGTCCTGTCTTTGTTAATGAAACGCATCTGTCCTGCCTCTTCTCCATAACGCTTTGCAACAACTTCCAATCCCTGCAAATGACGACATTCGGAACATAAATTCCCGAAATCCAACGGCTTACCGCAGATCTGACAATACACCTGCGACACTGTTTTGCCATCTGTATTTTTGTACTGAATACGACCTTCACGGATCCATGCGCGTACCTTCGCATTGGAAATGCCAAAATGGTCAGCCACCTGAGATTCGTTCACATCATTTTTACGAATATAATCTTTCACTTCATTAAACAGATTCATTTCCATGCATGCCGGACATATATCTTTATTATATTCAGGATGTAATCTGCGTCCACACTGCTTACAGCTCTTTATCTCCGAATCTCCAAAACGATTTCTATCTACGATCATATTTTCCCTCCTCTTCTCATATTACTGCAGCTGCCTTTATTCATAAAGCCGGCTGCCACGAACTTTCTGCTCTTATAAGAATAGCACTCTACGAAAATACCGTCAAGAAAAGATACGATCGAACCAGACTTCGTAAATTTGGAACATTGCTTGTCCAAGACCATCACGGATCCAAATAATCCCCCAAATTGCTATTTATTGTTGGAACAGGCTGTGGCGTTGTTGTGTTCTTACGTTTCGAGCTGCTGTCTGTTCCCTTATTTGAGGAAGAAGAATCGCTGTCTGTCCCGGCATTCCCGGTTGACGAATTCTTGGTCTGCGTATCATCATTCGACTGGTTATACTGCAGATTGGAAATCTGTTCACTATCCATATCATAAACATAACTTCCACTCACATCTACGCCATCTTCTGCTTCTGCCGCAAAATCAATCGTTAGCCTGCTCCCATTTTGTTCCGCGAGCTTGTACACCGCAATTGCTCCACTTTTAAACTGAATCTGTGTGTCATTATATTTGGCAAAGATACTGCTGAGAATATCATTGCCGTCTTCCTGCCGGTACAGTTCCGTAGCTTTATCAACATCATACAGCACAAATGTCTGTGCTTTAGTGCCATTATAGATCAATACTGCATATCGTCCGGACGAAGCATCAGATTGCGGCACCCACTTCAACTCGCAAAAATATCCCTTGACCTCGTTCATCTTTTTCTTGTTTTGGGACATCATGATCTGACCGATTTCCGGACTTCCGGTCGTGTCAGTGGTCGTCTGCACGCGCATACACTCGTTGCCATCGGCATCTTCCAAAGTCTCTGTCTTGCTGACTCCCGCTTCCTCTGTTCCCTGTGACGCCCTTCTATGCTGATTCAATTCATCAGACGATAATTTCTTTGCCCGGAACTTTGTTGCATCGCTGTCCCAAATATAGTACAGCTTTCCATCGGAGAGCTGCATATAAAACAAGTCCTTCACGTCCGATTCCTGACTCGGCTTCACAGACTGCATCGATGCCGCCTGCTCCCCATATACCGCCTCTGAGACGATCTGCAAACCAGTCTCCTGCATCTGAAACATTACGTACACATACGTCCGCAAGTTCTTAACCTGTTTTGCTGGTGTCGGCGTGACGTTCTCGGCGACCTTGCTTGACGCTGGTGCCTTAGCACTTTCGTCAGTCTTGCCAGCTGGTGTCGGCGTAACGTTCTCGGCGACCTTGCTTGACGCTGTTTTTGACTTGCTGTCCGTTTTATTGGACAGCAATCTCCCGATCTGCTTTTGCTCTGTTGCATCCCACGCTCTCTGCTGTCCCAAAAGCAGTTCTTGAATCCCATCATTATTATAGTCACCGGTCTGCAGCTTCAATCCCTCCGGGAAATAAAGCGTATCCTTCGCAATCCCCTGCTCTCGAAACACTTTCTGCAGGTCAACAACTGCCAATTCACTGCCTGCTGCATCCGCAAGCTGCAGCTCATAACTGTTTGCCAGGATCCTTCCGTTGGCTTCATTACGCTTATGCCGCAAGGAAACTGTCTGTTTCAGTCCACTTGGCGACAATACATCTGTCTGCGAAATGATGAGATTCGTTTTCCTCGTGTCCTTATTTGCGGATAGTTTCTCACTCCCGGCATTCCACGTTCCGCCCGCCCATACATTTTGAACCGGACGTAACAAAAAAAGCCAGAAAAACATCAAAAGCAAAAGGATCACACCGATCATTTTATAACACATTCGGTCGGATCCCTGATGCAGCAAACGCTGCGACCGTCTCTCTAAGTCTGTTTCAAAGCTTGCACACGCAGTAAATGGCACACGTTTTTCCTGCGGTACAATGTTCAAAATCCCTTGTATATACGCATTCTTGTCTGCCGCACTGCATCTGTCCACGGCACATTCATCGCACGCCATCTGCTCATCCCGTCTAACCAAAAATACGGCAGCCCATACGCAAGGATCGTACCAATGCAAAAGCAGCGCCGCTACATAAAACGCATTCCAAAGATTGCTTCTGCGAGCACGTCGACACTCCATATGTGCTAGTGTATATTTCGCCTCCTGCACATTCATCGTTTCCGGCAAAAACACGCGATTCACGAACAGACCTGTCATGACCGGCAATTCGACCGCTGACTGGTACAAAGTACCCTCCAGTTGTTTTTCCCGCATACGGATCGCGGAACACACCTTTCCCGCCCGAATCACCAAAAGAACTACCAATAACAGCATTCCTGCAAAGTATCCTATCGCCATGATCCGATAGAGAGACGTTACTTGTATGTTCGCTTGCCATACATCGCGCAGACTGCGAAGCAGTCCGCCATGCTGCGCATCGATATCAAGTCCTACATCTGCTAAAAATCGATGGTAACTACGATTCCACGGCGGAACAATACTAAACGTACTGGAAATCTGGATCGGACACACGATCCGCAAAAAATACAACCGCCACAGCCATACCATATATTTCTTTGGCAGACCACTTATAACCACACGCAAAAACAGCAGCGGCAGGAACAAACTCACAGCCGCCGCTTCCATTGCGATCACAGTATAAAAAAAACGATACAAAAAAGCAAAGCCAGCGCTTTGCTTTGCAAGAATTGCTAAAGCAATTCCTGGCGATGTCACGCTACACAACAGCAATTTCATATCAATTAAAATATCCAAGTGCATTACTATGCCTCCGCATTCACCTTCATTTTTTGCCCAATTACACATTATAAAGCGGTTTGTCGCAATACGCAAGCAGGAATACATCGGTTTGCCGTAATACGAAAGCAGGAATAAAGCTGTTTACCGTAATACGCAATACGCAAGACTGAACTTTGGTTGCAATTCCCATGCCAACGTGGTACATTTGAACTACCGCTTAAAATGATAACTAGATCATAATAGAAAAATAAGGAGTGCCTATGAACGATTTATTTTTGAAAGTTGCTGCTGCAACGCCGGACATCCGTGTTGCAGATCCCGATTACAATACAGAGCAGATCATTGAATGTATGCAGAAAGCAAATACAGAGCATGCGAAGCTGTTGGTTTTGCCGGAACTTTGTCTGACCGGCTATACCTGTGGCGATCTCTTTTTACAAAAGGCGTTATTAGACGGTGCCATCTCCGGCCTGAACCGTATTCGGAAAGTGTCCGCTAATATGGATATGATGACCATTGTTGGTCTGCCTTTTTCTTATATGAACCGGCTATATAACGTAGCCGCTGTCGTATTCCATGGAGAAGTAATATGTCTGATCCCCAAAACTTTTATTCCGAATTATTCCGAATTTTATGAAGCAAGGCATTTTACAGCCGCCCCGAAAGAGGGCATTTTCCTTCATATGCCGGAACTTTGCGATGAGGAGGGATTAGATCTCATCTGGTTTGGCAGCAAGACCTTGTTTCAAGCAGACAATATGCCGGGATTGATCATTGGTGCGGAGATCTGCGAGGACTTATGGACTGCAGCACCACCTTCTACCGCACACGCTCTGCACGGTGCAACCGTCATTGTTAATCTGTCGGCCAGCGACGAAACAACCGGCAAAGATATCTATCGCCGTGAGTTAGTAACCGGACAGTCTGCCCGCCTTTTGTGTGCATATATTTATGCAGATGCAGGAGAAGGCGAATCCTCTACGGATCTTGTATTCGCCGGGCATAATCTGATTGCCGAAAACGGTACACTGCTCAACGAAAGCAAGCGTTTCCAAAATGGTATGATCCTGTCTGAGATTGATCTGGGGCGTTTAACCAGTGAGCGTAGACGCATTTCCACGTTTCCACAAATTGTTCCGGGCACCGATGAGTCAGAGAAAGATGCTTATCAGATTATTCATTTTACATTTCAGCAGGTGGAAGAGACAACGCTCACAAGACATTATGAACGAACACCGTTTGTCCCGAACAGTAAGGCAGACCGCGACCGCCGCTGCGATGAAATTTTACACATTCAGGCGATGGGACTCAAAAAAAGATTGGCGCATACCCATTGCACCAGCGCTGTGATCGGCATATCCGGCGGATTGGACTCAACGCTGGCTCTGTTAGTTACTGCGAAAGCCTTTGATCTGCTTGGACTTGACCGAAGTGGAATCGTTGCCGTCACGATGCCTTGTTTTGGCACGACCGACCGCACTTACCAAAACGCCTGCACACTCACAAAGCAGCTCGGCGCAACACTAAAAGAAGTCCCGATCCACGAAGCAGTTGAACTTCATTTTCGGGACATCGGACACGATCCGAGCAGCCATGATGTTACGTATGAAAACTCACAGGCCAGACAGCGCACACTGATCTTAATGGATCTTGCCAACCAGTCAAATGGTATGGTGATCGGTACCGGTGACATGTCAGAGCTGGCACTCGGCTGGGCAACTTACAACGGCGACCATATGTCCATGTATGGCGTCAACGCGTCCGTTCCAAAGACGTTGGTTCGTTATTTGGTATCCTATTATGCGGAAACAACGGAAGATCCTTCGCTAAAAGCTGTGTTATTAGATGTCTTAGATACCCCGGTAAGTCCGGAACTCCTGCCTCCAAAGGACGGCAAGATTGCTCAGAAAACAGAAAATATTGTAGGTCCTTATGAACTGCATGATTTCTTCTTGTATTATCTAATGCGTTTTGGATATGCACCGACGAAAATCTTTCGTTTGGCAAAATATACATTTGCGGGAGAATACGATGATAAAACCATCTATAAATGGTTGAGAACATTTTATTGGCGTTTCTTCGCCCAGCAATTTAAGCGTTCCTGTCTGCCGGATGGGCCAAAGGTCGGCAGCGTTGCATTGTCACCGCGCGGCGACTGGCGTATGCCTAGTGATGCCTCCGCTGCTCTTTGGATGAAAGAATTGGATACGATCGAACAATCTCTTTGATTTTGTCAAAAACGTTCTAATGCCCGTGTCGGAATTTCATTGCCGGTGCGGGCATCTAATATGCTCTCTGTTTCGCTCAGTGCATTCTGATACCACATTGCTGCTTCCGCCAGATCCCCACACTCTTCAAAATAAGCTCCAAGTTCACAGCATAGCTCAGAAGTAGGTGCCGTCACTGCATCCCGCAATGCATATGCCAAAAAATGCGAAACATCTCCCGCCAAACGATAACCTCGTGTCAGCACACAGATTGCCTCTCGAAGCGCATCCTGTCCACTGTCCGGATCCTCCATTACTCTTTGGAAAAATCCCTTCGCTCTGTTAAAATCGCTGACGTCTCCACAGCGATACAATTCCATTGCGTACATGTGGCGCAATTTGTCGGACAACAGTTTCTCACGATCCGCTGCGGCTGCCAGTGCCTCTAGGTCTCTTTTGGCATGTCCGGACGATGGTCTGTGCTGAATACGTATCTCACTGTCAAACACAACCGGCTCCAAACGCAACGTCTCATGAATCGGATCGATCCAAGTAAACGAACGCAGTCTCTTATATAATTTAGGGCGGTACTCCTCCGCAAAATTATATACGGTACTAAGTTCCGGCGGTGTGCAATACAGCATTTGCACGATCTCAACCTCAGGCAGCAATACCTTTTTGAGCTGCAATAATTTCTGCAGCTCTTCCGGCTCCAAATATTCATCGGCATCTGCCGTATAAATGTAATCGCCGGTTGCCTTGGAAGCTGCATAGTTCCTTGCCTCTGCAAAGTTTCCTGTCCACGCAAAATCATAGATCTGATCGGTATACGCTGCGGCGATCTTTTTGGTTGCATCGGTAGATCCGGTATCCACTATAATGATCTCATCCATCGCTGATGCCATGGACTCCAAGCACCGATTCAAAACTGCCTCTTCATTTTTCACAATCATACAAAGGCTAAATTTCATGCCCTTCTCCTCCTGGCACACACTACTGCAGTGTCTCGCGCTTCATTCTGACATAACTTATTCTGCAGTGTCTCACGCCCTGTTCCAATGCACACACTACCGCAATGTCTCGCGCTTCATTCTGACACAACTTATTCTGCAGTGTCTCACGCCCTGTTCCAATGCACACACTACCGCAGCGTGTCTCATGCCACATCCTGATACATCTTATTCTGTGTCGTCCCCGGTATCGTCTCCGACATCATCCGGCTGTGTATTATCGCTCGGCACATCACTTGGGTCATCATCAATAGTCGTTGGTGGTTCCGTTATCTCCGGCTCTGCCTTTGGTGTTGCCGTAACAACCGGCTTTTTGGTTGCTTTTGGCTTTGTCGTCTCCTCCGGTGTTTCTGTCTCACGCGCCTCAGGATCGATCGTTTCACGTGGTTTTGTCGAGTAACCTCCATCTTTCTTGTCTGACTTGCTGCTTGATGATTCCGATTCCACAAAATCCTTATTCTCCAGGCCGATATGAATCTCATTCATAAAGTTTTCCCAAATTGTTAGCGGATACGTACTTCCGTACAGATCCTCTAATGTTCTTGGCGAATCATATCCCACCCATACCGTCGTTGTATAATATGGAGTAAATCCACAGAACCATCCATCTTTTTTGTCGTTCGTCGTTCCCGTCTTACCGGCGCAAGACATATTGTTCAATTCATGTCCTGCTGCTGTACCACTTGTCAATACACCGGTCAAAATATCTGTCATGGAACGTGCCGCATTTTTCTCATAGACTTTCGTTCCCTTCCGCTTGGTTCCGTTATTCTTCAAAATAACATTTCCCTCGGAATCTGTAATCTTCTTAATGCAGGTCGGCTCACGGTAAACGCCATCATTTGCAATCGTCGCATACGCAGAAGCCATCTCGACCGTTGTCACGCCGTTCGTCAGTCCACCAAGCGATGCAGATAGATAATAGTCATTGTCTACAATATTGGCAAAATGCATTTTGAGCGGATAACTAAGACCAACCTTCGGCGTAATTTCCTTAAAGATCTTCCAAGCGACAACGTTCTTGGACTTCTCTACGGCACGGCGCAACGTGATCTTTCCAAGATAGCTGTTGCCCGAGTTGCTAGGGCCACCCTTAAACCTTGAATCATCTACGATCGAATTCGGTGTATAGCCGCGTTCCAATGCAGGCGTATATACCGCGACCGGCTTAAAGCAGCTACCCGGCTGACGATAACTCTGGAAAGCTCGATTCAACGTATAACCCGTCGTTGATTTCTGCTTACGTCCACCGACAATTGCAACTACGAATCCCGTCTCATTGTCAATGCAAGTAGCCGCGCCCTGTAACTTGTAAGTACCATCCTTTGTTTTTTCCTTAAATCCCTTCAGGGCATCATTCACACTCGTCTGCAGTTTTTTCTGTCTGGAACGACTGAGCGATGTATAAATATGATAGCCGCCGGTATTCAACTGTGTTCTACACTCGTCGTACAGCGTATCGTACTCTTTTTGATAATTTTTGCGATCCGCGTCATTGGCAAATTCATAGCGGAACTCAAATCCATGTTGCTGCATCAACGCTTTTGTCGCACAACTGATCGCATACGTAGCCATATAGTCCTGACTCTTGATCGCCTCTGCCGGATCCAGGACAATCTCCGTATAAGAAGCATCGCTGTACTCTGCCTCCGTAATTTTCTTTTCCTGCAAAAGCTGTTTCAAAATACGGTCTTTACGCTTGATCGCATTGTCATAATGTTCCAACGGATTATACGTTTCCGGTCGGTTCGGGATCGAACACAAAAATGCCACCTCTGCAAGATTCAGCTCCGAAGTTCCCTTGCTAAAGTAAGCTCTGCTGGCTGACTCGATACCGTACTTCGCATTTGCAAAACATACGTTATTAATGTAAAATTCCAAGATCTGGTCTTTGGTATATTTCTTCTCCAGCTCCATTGCGTAAAAAATTTCGCGCACTTTTCGCTCATACGTTTTATCATCCGTCAAATAGATCTTACGGGCAAGCTGCTGCGTGATCGTACTTCCGCCTCGAGAAATCTTTTCATGGAACAAACGACTCTTTACAAGCAGCACTGCCGCTTTCATAGTGGAGAGAATATTCACCCCGTCATGTTCATAAAAATCTCGATCTTCCGTCACGATAAAACAATCTTTCACCGATTGCGGAATTTGATCAAACGCCAAATAATAGGAATCTTTGTCTCCCCGCAACTTGGCGATCACTTTTTTATCTGCCGAATAAATAAAACTGGTCTCCGAAGAACGGAACGTTTCCGTCGTCGATGACTGCACATCCTGCTTTGCCTGATTGCGCCAACGCAACAGATCATCTCCAAATTTAACGTAAAAAACAATCATTACTGCCATGATGATCAATAATATAACAAGCAGTGCAATTTTCATCGCCAACCGAAGCTTCGGATGCTTTCGCTCTTTTTTGCGGTGTGAACTTTTGTCCCCCGCTACTCTAAATCCACTCATATCCTCCTCTTTCTGCGCAGTCTTATATCAACTTTTTGCGCCCCTTATTTTCTGTATCACATTTAGCAATTTCCCCTTAACAACTCACAAATCCACTCTTCTAGAGCTTTCCAGCTCGTCTCGCACGCTGATCTGCTCGCTTCTCCAAGAGGCTCATTATATGATATTTCGTACTTTTTACGGCATTATAATAGCATATTTCTATAAAAATTTCATCCTTTCCATAGCATTTCACAAAATTGTAAGATTCAGTCATGATCTCGTATGACATCTTTTTTAAGCCTTATTTCATAAATTCCATTAATAAGAACAAAGCCAGCGCTTTGCTTTGCAAGAATTGCTAAAGCAATTTTTGGTGGTATAACGTAACAGCACGAGTAATTTCCTATTCCGTAATAAAAGCAGAGGATGTACTTTTAGTCACATCCTCTGCCAGTAGTTATACACTTTTTAGTTGTCAACTCATGTTTCAAGAAACATAGTAAACATTACTTGATGACTTTCACTTTTATCTTGTATCGTTTCTTTAAAAATTTACGTTCCTTATACATTTCTGAGTTCTTTGGTGTTTTTATGGTAATGTTGGAAAGGTTACACTTTAATCCACGATAATAAAATATGCTGTCAATGTACATCCAAAGATTTTTTATGCCTTTAGGAACCGTCACACTTCTCAGTTTCGGGCAATCAATAAACACATATTCTCCAAGTTTCTTAACACCTTTCTTTAACACCACTGTCTTTAACTTTTTGCAATATTGAAATGTTAGATCCAGTTCCACTTTTCCATATACGGTTATCTTCTTCAAAGCAGATTCTTGAAATGCACTCCCGCCCAATTCTTTCAGTTTCCTAGGCATCCTAATGTAATTCAACGAACAGCGCACAAACGCACTCTGTCCAATCACCTTTACCGTATCCGGCAGGATCACCTTTTTAATGTTGGTGCAGAAGGAAAAAGCGAAATCTGCTATCTTTGTTGTTCCCTTTTTTACTTTGACCGTTTTTGCCATATACTTCCTTGGTACAAGAAGCAGTTTCTTTCCATTTTTCGTATACAACATTCCCTTGTATGACCTATACCACTTGTTAGCCGATGCCACGTTAAATTTCTTCAGATGTACCAGATAAGACTGCAGTTCTCCGCAATACCCTTCCGTCAGCCCTATTCCTGCATAAATATTTATAACCTTGACTGTCTTCGGAATACTCAAGTACTCAACCTTTGGAACCGGATTGTCCTCATGTTCTCCGTAAAATTCATCTCGAAAATAGTAATTTGAGCTACAGCTAAATACATCCATCAGTTCAATCTTCGTTACTGTTTTACCATTGATCTTCTCCGGTACGGCAACCTTTTTTTGTTCCATTGGTATCGCAACGATCGTTGCCGTATTCTTCTTATCCGAATAAAGATAAGTAAATCCGTCTTTCTGACCAAATTTACCATAATCCTCCGCAAATTCGGTAAAATATCTTTCACACAGTTTTACGTATCTGTCATCCGCATTTGCCGTTGTCGACTTCGAAAATATTGTTACGATGCACAATAGTATCATCACTGCATAATACCTGCTTTTCATAATAATCACCTGTCCTTTCCTGCATCTCCGCCATATAATCACTGACTGTTACTAATAACTTTATTTCATAATAAATCAACCATCTCCCCGCGAATATGTTCGCCATGTGGATGTTGGTGCAAATGACGTATCCAACTTTCTTGCATATGTATAAATCCTAAACATGCATATATTATTTTTTCCGGGAACCACTGTATCATATGTCCCGCCGAAATTATTAAATACATTATGTTCAAACTTATTATGACGGTAATAATAATCTTTCAACAATCCTGTGACCACAACCTTGGCACCATGAGTATATCTTCTTCCACTTGAGCCCGGACTATCCGCATAATTTTGATGTGATTTCTTTTTTCTTCCGGAATCCGCCACGTTATCATCCAAAGCCGAATATGTCATTCCTGTCGTTGATGTATAAGCATCTAATTTTTTTATTATTTGCTTATACTCATCTTTAGTAAATATATTCTTTCCTCCTTCTCCGATCACATTGACCTTAAGTTTACTTTTCATGTCGTCACTATTTGGCACAATCGATTTGTGAGAAAATGCATCCCCTGCTACATGCAGTGCCATGCCAAGCACCCGCAGTGCCCTGTTATTGGCAGCCGCATTGGTCCCGGTATAGGCATTTGGGATGTTATAAGCCTTACCGCCTTTTTTAAGTTCTTTGGTACAGATAATATTGATCGCCTTATTGATATATGACAGATTTGCCAGATCAATGACTGCACCTTTGGCAGAATCGCTGTTCATGATCTCCGTAATGCTTTTACCCGGATTCTTTTTCTGTAAATATGCGATCTTATACAGGTAATAGACTGTTGTAATATAATTGGTAAATTTGTGCGCATGCAGGTTCGGTACATCCTTTGCCAAGGTGAGTTTTGTACCCCCGCTTGTTCCACTGCAGGTATCCACTGCCAGACTAACCGCTTTTAGCACAGCTATCTTTTTATCCGTGTATTTTGATTTCAAGTTCGCATCCGATACGGCATCTCTAATAAGGCTATTGTGTCCTTTTTCCATCCACTTTGCCACCACTCCCGGTATCTCATACCGGTCTTCTGCAGTAACATGGCTCCCACACTCCGGCAGATCACTTGTGCTGCAATTAGGCTTATAAACAGCATCAAAATCTTTCGCCAGTTCCGATGCAGCTTTATAGTCTACGATCTTTCCGTTCCCATCAGCAAGCTGTTTGGCACTGACATCCATGCATTGTCGTATCTTATCGGCAGACCAGTCTGCATGGTTCTCCCACAGTTTCGCCGCTACCGCAGCAATATGCGGTATTGCCATACTGGTGCCGGATTCCACGGTCAATCCTCCCAACTGGGCAAGTACCGGAATATACTCTCCCGGTGCTGACAGTTCAACACCCGCTCCCTGTACCGAACAGTCTGCCGGCGACATATCTGCACTGACACCGCCAACAGCCATGACTTCCTCATATGCGGCCGGATATAATATTTGATCCGTTTCTTTATCATTTCCCGCTGCTGCTATCATCAGAATGCCTCTGTCTGCGACAGATTTGATCTCTTCTCTTAAAATATCGGAATCATAATTCGTGCCAAAACTCATGTTGATAATATCAATACCATTTTCTTCACACCACTGCAGCGCCGCAACCACTCTGCTGATCGGTGCTTCGTTGTTTTCATCCAAGATCCGCACGGAATAGACTTCCAGATCTTCATCGATTCCCGTTACACCATTGTCATCATCTTTCGCACAGATGATACTGGCAACTGCCGTTCCATGACCGGTCATATCACAGCATAGAAAAGAGGATTCTTCCCCGGCGTACAGAAGATCCACACGGTCAGCCACATCAATATCTTCTGTAATGTCTACCCCGGAATCGATCACAGCGATCTTCTTTTTGCCGTTTTCTGCCTTCTTCGGTTTGCCAGATACTCCACGCTCCACATTGACCGCATCAATATTCCATGCTTCCTTAGCAAACTGAATGATCTGGTCTGCTTCATCCGATTCACAGCCGCTTACTATTTCGTCACGTTCTACGGATACCACTCCGGACTCCTGTTCCAATTGCTGTGCTTGTGAATCGGTTAGTGCCAAGCTCACACAGCCGGAACTTTCCAATAATTCTGCTGTACTTTCATTGTGATCCACAGTGTCATACTCTTCTGCCAGCTTGTCAAGCTTATGTCGATCTGCCACGTTCACGATGTAATCTTTTGCTGTTTCTTTGTGCGCTGCCGCACGAACTGTAAATGTCTCTTGTGCCCCGCCAAGGATCATAGATGCCGCCAATATGCTGACCACGATCCCTTTCCTTACTCGTTTCTTTTTCATTTTCTCCTCCTTACCCATGTCACTTTTCACATGTAAAAATAGATACTTTAGATACAAAAAACAATTCACTCTATACAGATCTCACGTTAGTTACATCTTTAGTACACCATAGATTTGGTACCGTGTCAACAATATCAACGCAATCTTAATAATTCTTAAGAATTTATCACAAAATTGGACTACATTCTTCCTGCAGCCAATCTCTTTCTTCCGGTGTTAAATGCGGGCCAATCTCTTCATAGACCCGTTGATGATATGCATTCAGCAGGCCAAGTTCTTTGTCACTGAGTCCTTTTACATCAATCGCTCTCCGATCAAACGGCACTAATGTCAATGTTTCAAATTCCAAAAAACGACCAAAATCCGTATGCTCTGCTTCGCAACATAGGATCAGATTCTCCAGTCGAATACCAAATTTATTTTCCAAATAAACACCCGGCTCATTGGACGTGATCATGCCCGGTTCCAGCGCCGGATCGCCTCCCGGCTGTTTAGAAGCCACATACCGTATTGCATTTGGTCCCTCATGCACATTCAACAAATATCCTACACCGTGTCCTGTTCCATGCAAAAAGTCACAGCCTATTTCCCACAATGGCTGTCTTGCCAGCACATCCAGATTCACTCCGGTAATTCCACTATGAAACTTCGTTGCACCAAGCGCCAAATTACCACGAAGCACTGTTGTATAGTATTTTTTCTGCTCATCGGTTGCTTCTGTTCCCAGCATAACCGTTCGTGTAATGTCTGTTGTTCCCTGATAATAATGTCCACCCATATCTAACAGCAAGAAATTCTCTTCCTCTAATATATGGTTGGTTTCCGGTGTCGCACTATAATGCACGATCGCACCATGCTCTGCATACCCGGATATTGTGTCAAAGCTAGGCCCCAAATAATCCTCATCTAATCTTCGAAACTCCTCCAATTTATCCGAAACGGAGATTTCAGATTCCTGCTTTTTATCCGTATGACGCAGCCAATACAACATTTTGGTGATGGCAATACCATCTTTCAGATGTGCAATACGTTCATTATTCACTTCCGTTTCATTCTTGACCGCCTTCCACATTCCGGTTGGATTCGCAACATCCACTAATGTATTTTCGTTCGGCACCTGTGCCGCCAAATGCGCATTGACCACACGCATATCCATTGCAACGCGCTTTCCCTGTCCCATTTTGCGGATATATTGTTCCACCTCTTCATACGGTCTCGTTTCAATTCCCGCCTTCATTAAGGCAGTCTGTATCGACCCGTTCGCACAATTTTTCTCGCAGAACAATACGCCACTCTCTTGCGTAAACACCGCATAAGATAAAAATACCGGACAGCATGGAATATCATTTCCACGTAAATTAAACAACCACGCAATATCATCCAAAGATGTCAGTATAAAATAATCCAAACTCTTTTGCTTCATCCAGTCCCACAAACGAGACAGCTTCTCTTCTCTGCTGACCCCTGCATACTTTAGCGCCAATTCCCATATTGGCTGTTTTGGGCGCTCCGGTCGTTCTTGCCAAATATCACCCACCAGATCAACGTTACTTTTAACCTTGTATCTGCGTTTCATCGCCATAAGCCATGTGGTTGTCACCATACGGCCATCGCAGCCAAGCACTTGTCCATCTTTTAGTACATTGTCGAGATAAGTGTTCACCGTCGGAACACCATCAAGTCCCATGCGGTATAATGTGATGCCGCTGTCCTGCAACTGTTTTTCTGCTTGAATAAAATATCGTCCATCGGTCCATAACCCGGCATCTTCTAACGTCACGATCACAACACCTGCAGATCCGGTAAAACCAGAAATATATTCTCTTGTCTGAAAATATCCGCTGACATATTCAGAACCATGAAAATCATTGGTCGGAATATAATACACATCAATGTCTTCCTCGCGCATGCGTTTACGCAGGCTTTCTATACGTTCCCACACTTTCATCTCTCATCAGGCCTCCTTCAAGCGGTTTGCAAGCTCTGCAAATTGCGCTAACGACAATGCTTCTCCACGGATCGTAGCTGATAACCCCATACTCTCGATTGCCGCCTTGGCCTGCTCCTTTGTCACCGGAAGTGATGCATCATTTCCCAATCCATTCTGCAATGTCTTTCTGCGCTGATTAAACGACGCACGGATAATGCGAAACATCCACTTCTCATCCGTTACTTTCACCGGGCAGTCCTTATGGCAAGTCAAACGAATCACGGCAGACCCCACATTTGGTCTTGGCATAAAACAATTCGGAGGAACATTCGCTACGATTTCCGCCTCTGAATAATATTGTACGGCGAGCGACAATGCCCCGTAGTCTTTCGTTCCCGGCCCTGCCTGCATACGATCTGCTACTTCTTTTTGCACCATGACAGTAACACTCTCAAGCGGCACATGACTTTCAAACAATCCCATAATGATCGGGGTTGTTATATAATATGGCAAATTTGCCACTACTTTAATCGGCTTTCCGTTGTTATGTTCCCTAGCGATCTGATCAATGTCCAATTTAAGAATGTCCTCATTCACAACCGTCACATTATCATACGCTGATAGCGTATCTGCTAAGATTGGGATTAATTTATCATCAATCTCCACCGCCATAACCTCTCTGGCTCTTTCGCAAAGATATTGTGTCATTGTCCCAATTCCCGGACCGATTTCCAACACAAAATCATCCTTTGTCACGCCGGACGAGTCAATGATCTTTTCCAAAACATGCGTGTCGATCAAAAAGTTTTGTCCAAACTTTTTCTGAAAATGAAAGTCATATTTCTTTAATATGTCTATTGTATTTTGTGGTATTCCTAATGTTGCCATCCCAATATCCTCTTCTTTCTATTGATATGCAGTGCCCTGCTTTATTAACCAATACAGTACATCCTTCTATTAATGTGCAGTCTCCCGCTTTACTGACCAATGCGATACAACTTATGCGCATTTTCCCTTGTTATACGGATAATTTCCTCGCGGTCGCACGACTTCAATGCCGCAATCTCATCAACAACGTGTGTCAAATATCCTGAATCATTTCGTTTGCCACGATGCGGTACCGGTGTCAAATACGGCGAATCCGTTTCTAACACCATTTGCGATAGTGGCATCATTTCAACGACTTCCTTTAATTTCTTACTATTCTTAAAGGTGACCACGCCACCAATTCCCAGATAAAACCCCTTATCCAAATATATTTTGGCAATTTCGGGACTGTAGGAAAAGCAATGGATCACCCCACCATTTTGCCAAGCGCAATGTTCATTCATAATGTCTAATGTATCCTTTGCGGCATCCCTGCTATGAATGATGACCGGCATCTGTGTTTCTGCGGCCACCTGAAGCTGGCGTGCAAACCACTTTTTCTGCAAATCTCTCCCTGGTTCATCGTAATAATAATCAAGACCGATTTCGCCAATGGCAACCACTTTATCCCTGTGCGTCAAGTCTGCCAGCCATTGCATATCTTCCGGTGTCAGTCTCTCGATGTCCTCCGGGTGTACGCCCACCGCTGCATAAATATTGTCGTAACTTTCTGCCAGATTGACCGCATCCTTCGTAGACTGAATACTTGCCCCTACTTCTACGATCTCACCGACACCACGCGCTTTCATCCCCGCCAATAGTTCCTCTCTATCTTCATCAAACCGCGCATCTGTATAATGCGCATGTGTATCAAAAATCATTGTTTAGCCTCCAAATTAATTTTCATGCATCAGCATTATTATCTATATTATGATACCGCAATTTAGCTGTCACCACAACATTTTCCTACACAACAGCAGTTTCCTTCTTATTGAATAACTCAAACTTCGCACATCAAAAGCTACTGCCAGATCACGTATTGCTTATTATGTCAGAAAAATAATAGCTATTTTGCAGCCAACAAGCTGACTTGTTCTGCCGGCAGTGAACTAAGATAATTGCCGCAGAACGCAGAGTTTTGGTTGATTTCTTATTTTGTTAAGTCTCTGATGAATACATGCCCGAAGGAATGTCTGAG
>ERZ773188.1714-NODE-1714-length-23502-cov-16.119418_pt1 | contig 23502 bp, 16 predicted proteins | sample MGYA00581011_ERZ773188 | MGnify/ENA primary metagenome ERZ773188 (study PRJEB29015, sample SAMEA2737798) | human gut metagenome | biome: human gut; feature: human-associated habitat; material: faeces | place: China | collected 2012 ...
GAGCAATGCACTCGTATGACGGCAACATCTGTTACTGCATTGAGCCGGGAGTGCATCAGGATACCGGCGACACTTATACCAGTAAGGACGAAACCTTTTGGGACAACCTGCCCTCAGACATCAACAGCACCATTTCCCCCTATGATATGAAGCTGTTCATCGGGCGTATTATGCAGTACGGTTACACGGGACCCATCAGCACCTCGTGGCGTTCGCAGAACCCTGCTGATGCCGCAACGCTGGCGGAAGCTATGGCAACGCAGGTTCTCATTTGGGAAACCGTTGTCGGTGAGCGTGACGAGGACTTCGATTATGTAAGCCCCGGTAGCTACGATGCTGTTAAGGGCGTTATCAGCACCGCCCATCCGCTGTATGACCTGTTTTGCGATTACTATGACAGCATTGAAGCAAGCGTTCAGCGTCACTCCGCCATCCCCAGCTTTATGTCCAAAAACCCGAACAGAGCGCAGAGCGTGGAACTGGAATGGGACGGAAGCGGTTACACCGCTACCCTGACAGACCACAACCAAGTGCTTTCCGATTACAGCTTTTCCGCTAATGAGGATGGCATTTCATTCAGCGTCAGCGGAAACCAGCTCATTATCACAGCAACGGATGCTCCTTCTGACAGCGTAAGAATTACCGCCAATAAGGTCGGTTCAACCCGCCGAGGTATCATCACTTGGACGGACGGAACATTCAATCAAGGAAGCGGCAAGCAGGATGTCATTACCTACGCACAGTCGGTCAGTGACCCCGTGCAGGCGTTCCTCAATTTGAAGGTGTCCTACGGCTCTGCTAAGATCGTCAAGACCTCGGAGGACGGCAAGGTGGATAACCTCACCTTTACCGTCACTGGTAACGGCATCAATCAGACCGTCAAGACCAACTCCAAGGGCGAGATTCAGATCGACAACCTGATGCCCGGTGTTTACACCGTGACCGAAATGGACTACGACAAATATGAGCCGCAGGAATCCCGTCGTGTGACGGTGGTTTCCGGTCAGGTTTCTACCGTAAACTTCAACAACAAGCTCAAGCGTGGAGATTTGCAGATCGTGAAGTCCTCGGAGGACAATCTCAACGAAGGCGTGACCTTCCACCTTTACGGCACTTCACTCTCCGGCATTGCCGTGGACGAGTATGCCGTAACTGATGCAAACGGCGTGGCGACCTTTGAAGATGTCCTCATTTCCGGTTCCACACCTTATACCGTGGAGGAAGTGGACACTGCCATTCGCTATGTTGTTCCCGAAGCGCAGTCTGCGCCTATCAACTGGAACGAGGTCACGAACCGTAGCTTCCTCAATATTTTGAAGAAGTTTTCCGTGACCGTTACCAAAAGCGACGCTGAAACCGGCACAGCGCAGGGTGATGCTTCTCTTGCCGGTGCTGTTTACGGCATCTATAAGGGCGAAACCCTTGTTGATACCTACACCACCGACAAAAACGGGCAGTTCGTTACCAAGGAGTATATCTGCGATAACGACTGGACGGTTCGAGAGATCACACCCTCCGAGGGCTATCTGCTTGATGCCACCGTTCATAAGATCGGTGCAGAGCCGCAGCTTTATACCGTGGAGCATAATCAGACGGCAAATGATGTGACCGAGCAGGTCGTAAAGGGTAATATCGCCATTATTAAGCACACCGATAACGGTGAAACACAGATTGAAACACCCGAAAGCGGCGCTGAGTTTGCTGTGTACCTGAAAGCCGCAGGCAGCTACGAGGTTGCCGAGGACACCGAGCGTGATTATCTCACCTGTGATGAAAACGGCTTTGCCCAGACCAAGGATATGCCTTACGGCATCTACACCGTCCATCAGGTGTCCGGCTGGGAAGGCAGCGAACTGATGCCCGACTTTGATGTGTTCATTTCTCAGAATGGGGCGACTTATCGCTACCTTATCAACAATGCACCCTTTAACAGCTTCATCAAGATCGTGAAGCAGGACGCAGAAACCGGCAAGACTATCCCTTATGCCGGTGCAGGCTTCAAGATTTATGACCCGGACGGCAACCCCGTAACAATGACCTTCACCTACCCGACACCCACCACCATTGATGTGTTCTACACCAATGCAGAAGGTTCTCTTGTCACGCCGGAAAAGCTGTCCTTTGGAAAGGGGTACTCTATTGTCGAGGTACAGGCTCCCTACGGCTATGTCCTCGACGAAACGCCCGTGTACTTCGATGTCACGGAGGATAATTCCACAGAAGAAAGTGGGGTTACGGTAGTAAAAGTGGATAAGCCCAATATGGCACAGAAAGGCACCATCACCGTGGAAAAAACCGGCGAGGTGTTCTTCGGCGTTTCCGTCATCGGCGGCGTAGATGAAAGCGGAAACGAACTGCCCACCATCTATCAGCCGCAGTATGAAAAGCGTGGACTTGCCGGTGCGGTCTATGAGATCATCGCCGCAGAGGATATTATCACGCAGGACGGCACTGTCCGAAATCAGAAGGGCGAGGTCGTAGACACTGTTACAACCGATGCAACCGGCGCAGCGGTGAGCCGTGAACTCTACCTTGGCAAATATGAGGTGCGTGAGATCACAGCACCCCACGGGATGGTGCTCAACCCGGAACCCCACTGCGTCGAGCTTGTCTATGCCGGTCAGAATGTTGCCGTAACAGAAACGGCGACTTCGTTCGAGAACGAGCGTCAGAAGGTGGAGATCAGCCTTGTAAAGTCCATCGAGCAGAATGAGCGCTTCGGCATTGGCAATAACGGTGAAATGAAGAATATCTCCTTTGGACTGTTCGCTGCCGAGGAGATCGTATCTGCCAGCGGCACTTCAATTCCCGCAGACGGTCTGATCGAGATCATCTCTCTGAATGAGGACGGAACGGCAAAAATCAAGACTGACCTTCCTTTTGGAAGCTACTATGTGCAGGAGCTTGCTACCGACAGTCACTATATGCTGTCCGATACCAAGTATCCCGTAACCTTTGGGTATGCCGGTCAGGATACGGCAGTTGTAAAGATTGCCGCTAACGACGGCAAGGCAATCGAAAATGATCTGATCTACGGTTCTGTTTCCGGTAAGAAGGTCGATGAAAACGGCAGTGCTCTCGGCGGTGCGCTGATTGGACTGTTCCGCACGGATGACGGCGAGTTTACAAAGGAAAACGCTCTGCTGACTGCCACTTCTGCTGAAGATGGCAGTTTTTCTTTTGAGAATATTCCTTACGGCACTTGGTATGTCCGTGAGATCGAACAGCCCGCCGGCTTCGTGCTGGATGATACCATCTATCCCGTGACGATCAACGCAGACGGTCAGGTCGTGGAGATTGAAATCGTCAATAAGTATGTCCGTGGAAACATCCATCTGACCAAGGTGGATTCCGAATATCCTGACAATAAGCTGACCGGAGCGACCTTTGAGGTCTATAAGGACAGTAACGCAAACGGCAAGCTGGACGACAGTGATGAACTGCTCGGCACACTGACCGAAAAGGAAAAGGGCGAATACAGTATGAATGACTTGTTCTACGGTCGCTACTTCGTCAAGGAAACCAAAGCCCCGGAGGGTTTTGTCCTCGATACCGGCGTGTATGAAGTGATGATCGACACCAACGGCAAGACCTACGAGGTGGAGAACAAGGCAGGTGTCGGCTTCGTCAATGATGCTATGCGTGGCAACCTGAAAATTGTCAAGACCTCCTCTGACGGCAAGGTCAAGGGCTTCGCTTTCCGCATTACCGGTGCAAATGGCTATGACATTATTCTTGAAACCAACGACAAGGGTGAGATCTTCATTGACGAGCTTCGCATCGGGGACTACACCATTTCTGAGGTAAGCAACTCGGCTTCTTCGATGTATGTCCTGCCTGCCGACAAGAAGGCAACGGTCAAGCTCGGCTCCACAACCATTGTGGAGATGCACAATGTTCTGCGTGATACGCCTAAGACCGGCGATACCACCAATCTGCCGCTGCTCTATGCCCTTGCAGGACTGTCCGCAGTGGGCATCGCTGTGTGCGGCATTATCGGATTCAAGAAAAAGGAGGATCGTAACTAATGGAACCTAAAACCATCGTGGCTATCGTTCTGGTAGCCTTTATCATCGGCGGATTTATCTTCTTGCAGATTAGATCGAAAAACAAGAAGTGAGCTGATTATCCAAGGGGCGGAGCAAAAACTCCGCCCCTTTTCTATATCACAAGGAGGTACGCAATGAACCATCTCAAAAAGATTGAGGATAGGGTTATTTCCATTCTCAAAACCAATGTTGACGCACGGAGCGACGATATGATGTTGTATCTTCTCGTGTGTAACAGCTTTTACAGCAATGAAAACTCGGTTGGAAAAATGCCATTTGAGGTCGTGATGAAGAACTACAAAGAACTCGAACTACCCCATTTTGAAAGTGTCCGTAGGACGAGAGCAAAAATCCAGTCTGAACACCCAGAATTGGCTTGTTCTCCCGAATGCCGAAAAGCACGAAAGAGGATGCAGCATCTTTATTCCAACTATGTTATGAACTAAGGACGGTGATTTCTATGGAAAATGAAAAGAGAATGGTCGGTGATTACACCGTCCTCTGCGTCGTGAATATCGGCTCCCGTGAAATCATCTTTGCCGAGAATGAGCAGGATAGCAATGGAGAACGCTTCCTCTGCTGCTACGGAGAACGCAACGACATATTCGAAAAATTCACCGAGTGTGCTGTTGGTGACGACTACATTGATGCAGCGCTGTTCTTTGCAGAGCGCATCAAGCAAGACGCCGAGAGGTTTCGGGAAGAGGTTGAAAAGCTGGATATTCCCGTGACGGTTATCACCCAAGCGGACTGTATCCCCGACCACTATAAGAACGACATCAACGGGAAAATCATCGCCATCAACCCGACTGTACTCAAGCCGGAGTATCAAAGAGCAGACCGGCAGCTTTTCCTTGTGACCGGTGGCTTCGGTGCATCGGCAAATGCCCGTGGCAGCGCCGTATTTTGCAAAAATCTCTATGACGGCAAGAATACCCGTTATGAGCGTATGGATGTGCTGGGCGAAGTAAAGCCGGAGTGTATGCCAGATTGGGTAAAAGAAAAAGTGGCTGCTATCAGCCGTAAGCACAAAACCAAGGAACAACAGCGATAAGGAGGTAAACATCTATGGCAGCAAAGAAAACCGCAGCCGAGCAGGGCTTGCAGCAGAAAATGAAGGTGCTGGCAAAGCTCTTTGACGCAGGCTGTAAAACCGAAAAAGACTTGAAGGCGCTGACCTTGCCGACGATCCTGAAAATCCCCGATGTGACCGTGCCGGATATGACGGTCATCACCGAGCTTCAGGAGCAGGTCGCAAAGAACCGCCTTTTCTCATACTTGGGAGGTGGAACAGATGAGCCAAGCGACACGACCGAATGACCGCCACATCATTTGGAGCAACCAAAACCTTGATGTGGACGACTGGCGAGAGGACTACAAGGAGTTCCTTGAAGCCAACGAGCTGGACGACGACCCGAATGATGAGCAGGCACTCTATGAGTGGATGGAGGAAACCAATTACGACTACCTCTCCGATGAGCGAGTCAACCTGAATGTTCAGCTTTCCCAGCCGATCATTGTCATTGGCGACATCGGCAGATGGAACGGCAGAGTGATGGGCTACAAGGACATCCCCTCCGGCAACATCCGAGATTGTCTGTATGCCGACACCGACTATACCGAATGGTATGTAGATAAGTACGGCGATCTTCGTGCCGATGCAACTCATCACGACGGCACAAATCACTATCTCTACCGAGTGTTTAAGGACGGCGTTTCCGAAACACAGATGGAGAACCTGAGAGATAAAATCTATCACGGCAAAGCCACACGAGCCGATATTATCCGGCTGACCCGGCGACTTGGGGATGAGATCGCCGCCGTTTACGGCTTTGACATCCCGAAACAACGAACACCGCAAGAAAGGGGCGCAAGATAATGACAGATTTCACACTGCGACCGCTGACCGTTCCCGAACGCAAATACACCTACGCTCAAAGCTCGCAGCTTCAAGGGCAGACAGGCAATATCGGTTATCTGCGTGGGGACTTCGGCTCAAGCGGCGATCAGTTTTATACCACTTGGTTTGATACCCGACCGCAATGGAAAAGCGATGAGTTCAAGCGGGACTTGGATGATGTAATCAACGCCCTGCGCTCCGAGGAGTACGGACTGCTTCAAAGCCGTTCTCAGATGGTGCGTTATGGGCGTGAGAACAAGGAAAGCGAAATGCAGGGTGCTTATACCACTGAGTTCGGCTTCCGAGCAGATACCGAGAAATATGCGTTCGTGCTTCGCTGTAATCCAACGAGGGGCGACTATAACTTCTACTGCCTCTGCTATGTAAAGGAATGGCTGGACAAGCACATCGAAGAAGCCAACCGGGATATTCGCTTTATTGACAGCCACTATAAAGAGCTGTTCCGCATCCCCGACGGCGAGCGCATCATCGTAACAGACCGTGATGGCAAGACGGAAAGCTATCCCTGCCGCTATATTGATAACTATCACACCGAGGTTGGGCGCAATCTCTTTCACATTTGCGAGTTTGCCGAGCGTATGGAGCAAGGCGGCTGTACCTACGCTCCAATGGAGCCGCCCTTGCCTCCGATGTGCTATTCCATACTCCCGTCTACCGGCGAAGTCATTCAAATCGACCGCTGGCAAAAGGGCTATACCGCAACAAGTTTTAACGACGGGAACCGTGCAGAGAACGAAGCAATTAAAGATAAGTTCAATGAGAAGCTGGGAGTGACGAAGGCACAGGAGCAGGCGATGCTTGCCGGTTCTATGATTCGGTGGGACTCCATTGCCGCCAAACCCAAGAGCTATGATGAGAACGGCAAAGCCATCAAGCCCAAAGACTATGAACGATAAGGAGGTGTCCGCCGATGGCACGAAAATACGACTTCATTTCGGAGCTGTATAACCGAACCTGCAAAATGGTCGTTGCAAACCCCGAAAGCTGGGAAGCGTTTCTGCGCTCTGCCTGCTACAACTACCGTCTGCGTTTTGATGAGCAACTTTTGGTTCACGCACAGCGACCGAACGCCACCGCCGTTCTTCAGATCGACGACTGGAACCAAAAGTTCGGGCGATGGGTCAATCGTGGAGCACACGGCATTGCCGTTTTTGAGGATGCCGACCAACGCCGCCAGCGGCTTGTCCACTACTTCGATATTTCCGACACGCATCCCAGCCGCTTTTCCCGCAGAGTTCCCATTTGGCAAATGCGGGACGAATACACGGCAGAAGTGATCGACACGCTGGAAAGCACCTTCGGAGAGTTGAACGACAAGGAAACCCTTGCCGTTGCCATCGAGTCGGCGGCAAGAAACGCCGTAGAGGACAACATCCCCGACTATCTCCCCGACCTTCTTTACAGCGTGAAAGACAGCTTCCTGGACGGCGTATCCGAAGAAGAAATCACCCACATTTTCAAAACGGCGGTGCGAAATAGCGTCGCCTATATGACGATGACCCGCCTGGGCATTGAAGCCGGAGAATACTTTGAACCCGATGATCTTCGGGATGTGGTGAATTTTACGACGCCTGCCACGCTGAACGCCCTCGGCTATGCCACCAGCGATATTGCGGAAATGGGACTTGCGGAGATTTCCCGCACCATTCTTGCCCTCGACCGTCAAAATCGCATAATTGCAGAGAAAACCAGAGCCGATTACAATGTAGGCAAAGAAAAAACCGAAAGGAGTCCTGACGATGAACGAGATCACTTACACGATGCAGGGGGATTATCTGCTCCCCGATCTGACAATGCCGGAGCAGCCGGAGCTGTCGATGGGCAGGTACGCCCGGATGCGGAAGAAGTTCCTGAAGGAGCATCACAAGGTACGCTACTACAACCTGCTGACGAGCTGCGCCCTGAACGAGCATCTGAACGACACGGAGCGCAGAGCGAACGAGCTGGAACAGAAGCTGACGGAGCAGATGGCAGCGTCAGAGGGCGTGACGGAGAATCTGAAAGCGACGGATATGATGAGCTGGGTTCGGAAGATGAACAGTATCCGGAGCCGGGTTCAGGAGATCGTGATGGCGGAGGTAATCTTCGCTTAGACTATTACGACCGAAGTCACGAGGATAAAAGCCTGCCGTTCTTTGGCGGCGATGATACGATTCGTGAAATCCTCGGCACTACGCCGCACCTGAAAGCAAGCAAAGACGAGATACGGGCATTCTTTGAAGCTACCGCTGATGAGAACGCCCGTATTTCTTATATCAAGCGCATTTTCAACAACGACTATACCGAGGTTATTCTGAGAGATGGACGGCGTGTGGGCTACAAGACCTATCAGAATGTGTTGCAGCTTTGGGAGGGCAGTTATCTGTCCCGCACAGCACAGAGCTTCTATGATTGGGGCGTAATTGCCCAGCATTTTGAAGCGATGCGGCTGCTTGGAGAGTTGCAGGACACGATGAAGCCGCTGCCATCCATTGACGGGCAGTTGAGCTTGATGACAGCAGGAGCAGAGGAACGAAAGCCCTCTGCTTTTACTTTCTCTCAGGAGATCATCGACGCTGTTCTCACCCGTGGCAGCGGCATCTCTGAGGGGAAAATGCGAATCTATGAGCAGTTCCAAAAGAGCCTGTCTGCAAAGGAAAACGCAGATTTTTTGAAAAATGAATACGGCTGGGGCGGCGTTTATCCCGCTATCACCGGCGCAGGAATTGACGAACAGCACGACGGCAAGGGCATCCGTATTTCTAAAGGCATCGGAAGCGATAAACCTCATATCGACCTGAAATGGAGTCAGGTGGAGAAGCGTATTGCCGAGCTGATAAAACTCGACCGTTACTTGAACCCCAAGGAAAAGGCGCAGTACCCTGCGTGGCTACAAAGGCAGGAAGAACGCCGTGCAGAGCTTGCCGAGGAACGAAGGAACAGAGAAATCTTGTCTACCGCACCGTCAGAAAAGACAGAGCCGAAAAATGAGCGATATGAGTACCATCTCGGCAGCACCGTCTATCTCGGCGCAAACGAATATGAAATCCTGTCCTTTGATGACGAGCGTGTGATGCTCTATGATACGCAGTTTCCGCTTTTCAACAAGGAAATGACGAGAACTGAGTTCGACAGCAAGGTGCAGGAGAACCCGCTGAATGACCATTTGAAGGTCGCTATTAAACAGCCCGAAGAAAAGGCGGTTGAGTTCGACATCGGGATGGGCTATCTCGGCAACGGACTGACCGTTTGGAACCGTGCCGTGGAGGTCAATGGGGACTATCAGAACATTGCCCATATCTCCCCCGAAGGTGAGATCACCTTCTATGTGCAGGACTTGCCGCAGAGCGTTGTGGAGCGTATCAGACAGGCGGCAGAAAGAGAAAAGCCAAAGGATGCTGCTTTGCCGGAGTTCTATCAGGCGTATCTTAAAACCAAAGCAGACAATCCGAGTAGCCTTTTGCTGTATCAGGTGGGTGATTTCTTTGAAGCCTATGCTGATGATGCAGAGGTCGTCGGGTCTGCCCTTGACTTGACGCAGACGACCCGTGCCGTCGATCACAACACCCGTGTCCCAATGGTAGGATTTCCGCAGCACCGCTTGGAAACCTACCTTACAATGCTGACCGACAGAGGGTACGATGTTGATGTCAACTCTTTGGAGGACGGCGAACGCAGTACCCGTACCGTGGTTTCCACCACGAAGGAAGCGCCCATCGAGTCCAAACCTATCGGCAGGATCGACTATCTCGGCACGGACGGCAAGGTCGGTGAAAGCATCGAGTACACCAGCCCGTATAGCTTTGAGAAGGACATCAAGGAGGAAAACTACTACGGTGTGCCGATGAGTATTTTTCTGTATAAGGACAAGGACGGCAACACCATTCCGCACAGTTTTATCACCCAGCTTGACCCACCGCCCAAGGGCTTTGAGATCATCGACAGCCCGTATTTGCCGGAAAATCCTCTGGACAAGGCGAAGCATCTCATTGATGATTTTTGCCGTGAGGAGTATCAGCGTGAGGATGGTGCGGACTATACCGACCTTGCTGATGTCGGCGTTGCCTACACCACGACTGAGGACGACAAGCACGAAATACAGGCAAGGGTCAACCTTGTGGATTTCCGCATCGAAACTCTTGCAGACGGCAAAGTCGTCCGCAGTGAGCAGTATGCGTCCCTTGAAGAACTGACCGAAAAAGGACTGCAAGCACTGTCCTTTGATGACCTTGTTTCTCTCTCCGAGGAAGAACTTGCACAGGTGGAAGCACCTCTTGCACCCGCTTGGGAGCATCCGAAGAAAAGCCGGGTGCAGTCCTTTGACATTCATCCCGAAATCCCAATGGCAGACCGGCATACCTTTGACCTTGCTTCTCACGAGGTCGAGGAGGTCAACAAGAAAGAACGCTTCCACCGCAACTATGCGGCGATCACCGTTCTGAAAAGGTGTCAGGAAGAAAACCGCTTCGCCACACCGGACGAGCAGATCATTCTTTCCAAGTATGTTGGCTGGGGCGGTATTCCCGAAGCCTTTGATGAGAGAGCCGGTTCTTGGCAGACAGAGTTCGGGATGCTGAAAAACATCCTGACACCGGAGGAATACGCTTCCGCAAGAGAAAGCACTCTGACCGCTTTCTACACGCCGCCAACGGTTATCAATGCCGTGTATAAGGTGATGAAACAGCTTGGCTTCCGTGAGGGCAACATCTTGGAACCGTCCTGCGGCATCGGGCATTTTATCGGTATGCTTCCCGAAGAAATGAAGGAAAGCAAGATCTACGGTGTGGAGCTGGATACGGTTTCTGCCGGTATCGCACAGCAGTTATATCAAAAGTCCTCTATCGCCGCACAGGGCTTTGAGGAAACCAACCTCCCCGACAGCTTCTTTGATGCCGTTGTGGGGAATGTACCCTTCGGGGATTTCAAGGTTCCTGACAAGCGTTACGACAAGCACAAGTTCCTCGTTCACGACTACTTCTTCGCCAAATCCTTGGACAAGCTCCGTCCGGGCGGCGTAATGGCGCTCATTACGAGCAAGGGTACGATGGATAAGGAAAACTCCGCTGTCCGTAAATATATTGCTCAGCGAGCCGACTTGCTTGGTGCTATCCGTTTGCCGAACAACACCTTTAAGGGTAACGCCGGAACGGAGGTCGTTTCGGACATTCTTATTCTGCAAAAGCGTGACCGCATTGTGGATATAGAGCCGGATTGGGTACAGCTCGGCACGGATGAAAACGGTATCCTGATGAACAGGTACTTTGTTGAGCATCCCGAAATGATACTCGGAGAGATGAAAATGGTGTCGGGGCGTTTCGGTCCCGAAGCCACCTGCGTCCCTTACGAGGGGGCAGACCTTGCCGAGCAACTCAGCGAAGCCGGTTCCAATATTCACGGTGAGCTGACCGTATATGAGGTGGAGGATGAGCTTGCAGAGGAGGACAATTCCATTCCCGCAGATCCCACCGTCCGCAACTTCTCCTATACGGTGCTGGACGATAAAATCTACTTCCGAGAAAACAGCCGTATGGCTCCGGTGGAGGTATCCGCTACCGCAGAGAACCGCATAAAGGGTATGATCCGCATCCGTGATTCAGTCAGAAAGCTGATTGAATTGCAGACAGAGGACTACCCCGACTCGGAAATTAAAGCGGAGCAGGAGCGATTAAATGCTCTTTATGATACCTTTTCCAAGCAGTACGGACTTATCAACAGCCGTGCCAACATCTCCGCATTTTCGCAGGACAGCTCCTTTTCTCTGCTCTCGGCTCTTGAGGTCTTGGGCGATGAAGGGCAGCTTGAACGCAAGGCGGATATATTCTACAAGCGAACTATCAAACCACATACCCCGGTTACTTCCGTAGATACCGCCAGCGAAGCGCTTGCCGTTTCTATGGGCGAAAAAGCCCGTGTGGATATGGATTATATGTGCGAGCTGACCGGCAAGACCGAGGAAGAAATCTTTGCGGACTTGAAGGGCGTTATCTTTCTGAACCCGATGTACGGGTACGGCAATTCCACGCAGGCAAAGTACCTGATGGCAGACGAATACCTCTCCGGCAATGTCCGTGAAAAGTTGGCATTTGCCCGCAGGTCAGCACAGCTCTATCCCGATGATTATACCGTCAATGTGGAAGCACTGGAAAGGGTGCAGCCCAAAGACCTGACCGCCAGCGAGATTGCCGTTCGGCTTGGTGCTACTTGGTTGCCGACCGAAATTGTCGAACAGTTTATGTTTGAGTTCTTGGGAACACCGAGGTACGCACAGTGGAACATCAAGGTTCACTTCTCTGCCTATACCGGCGAGTGGAATATTGAGGGCAAGTCCTATGACCGCAGCAATGTGAAGGCATACAGTACCTACGGTACGGGGCGCATCAACGCCTACAAAATCATCGAGGAAACACTGAACCTTAAAGATGTCCGCATCTTCGACTATGTAGAGGACGCAGACGGCAAAAAGAAAGCCATTCTGAACAAGAAGGAAACGGCAATCGCACAGGCAAAGCAGGAGCTGATCAAGCAGGGTTTTCAGGATTGGGTTTGGTCTGACCCTGAGCGCAGAGAACGGCTCTGCCGCCTTTACAACGATAAATTCAACAGCCTGCGTCCCCGTGAGTACGATGGAAGCCACATCGTTTTCAGTGGTATGAACCCGGAAATCGAGCTTCGGGAACACCAAAGAAATGCGGTGGCGCACATCCTATACGGCGGGAATACGCTGCTTGCACACGCCGTGGGCGCAGGGAAAACCTTCGAGATGGTTTCGGCGGCGATGGAGTCCAAACGGCTCGGATTGTGCAGTAAATCCCTGTTCGTCGTACCCAACCACCTCACTGAGCAGTGGGCATCGGAGTTCTTACAGCTCTATCCCGCAGCCAACATTTTGGTGGCAACGAAGAAAGACTTTGAAACCAAGAACCGCAAAAAGTTCTGCGGCAGAATTGCCACCGGCGATTACGATGCCATCATTATCGGGCATTCGCAGTTCGAGAAAATACCGATGTCCATTGAACGGCAGCGGGCGATCCTCGAACAGCAGCTTGATGAAGTTACGGAGGGCATTACGGAACTGAAAAAGAACCGTGGAGATAACTTCTCCGTAAAACAACTGGAACGCACAAAGAAATCTGTCAAGCAGAAGCTCGATAAGCTCAACGACCAATCCAAAAAGGATGATACAGTGACCTTTGAGGAGTTGGGTGTTGATAGACTCTTTATCGATGAAAGTCACTACTACAAGAACCTGTTTCTCTTTACAAAAATGAGGAATGTAGGCGGCATTGCTCAAACCGAAGCAATGAAGTCCAGTGACCTTTTTATGAAATGCAGGTATTTGGACGAACTGACCGGAGGGCGTGGGACAGTGTTTGCGACAGGAACGCCGATCTCCAATTCGATGGTCGAACTTTACACCATTCAGCGATACTTGCAGTACAATACCCTTGTTCAGAACAACTTGCAGCACTTCGATGCCTGGGCTTCCACTTTCGGAGAAACCATTACGGCAGTAGAACTTACACCCGAAGGAACGGGATACCGAGCTAAAACACGCTTTGCCCGCTTCTACAATTTACCGGAGCTGATGGCGATGTTCAAGGAAATCGCAGACATCAAAACAGCGGATATGCTTGACCTGCCAGTGCCGAAAGCGGTCTTTCACAATATCTCGGTGAAGCCCTCTGAAATCCAAAAGCAGATGGTAGCCGAGCTTGCGGAGAGAGCCGAAAGGGTACGAAACGGTATGGTTGATGCCAAGGAAGATAATATGCTCAAGATCACCAACGACGGCAGAAAGCTGGCTCTTGATCAGCGGCTTATCAATCCGTTGCTCCCTGATTTTGAGGACAGCAAGCTCAACGCCTGCGTGGACGCTATGTTTGAAACTTGGGAGCGTGGCAGTGAGAAGCGGTTGACCCAGCTATTTTTCTGCGACCTGTCTACGCCGAAAAACGACGGCTCCTTCAATGTCTATGACGACATTCGACAGAAGCTGATTGCCCGTGGCGTACCCGCCGATGAGATAAAGTTCATCCACGAAGCGGATACCGAAGCAAAGAAGCTGGAGCTGTTCAAGAAGGTACGCCGAGGGGATGTCCGCATCCTGATGGGCAGTACGCAGAAGATGGGAGCCGGTACGAATGTCCAGAACAAACTTGCCGCATCCTCCGATCTCGACTGCCCGTGGCGACCCTCTGACTTGGAACAGCGGCTCGGCAGAAGTATCCGGCAAGGCAACGAAAATGCAGAGGTTCACATCTACCGTTTCGTGACGGAGGAAACCTTTGATGCCTACTTGTATCAGCTCGTGGAAGGCAAGCAGAAGTTCGCTTCGCAGATAATGACCAGCAAATCGCCGGTGCGATCCTGCGAGGATATTGACGAAACCGCACTGTCTTACGCTGAAATCAAGATGCTGGCGACCGGCAATCCCCACATCAAAGAGAAGATGGACTTGGACATTCAGGTTCAGAAATTGCGGCTCTTAAAGTCCAGCTTCCTCTCCGAAAAATATGCTTTGGAGGATAAGATCATCAAGTTTTATCCGCAGGAGATCGCACGGCGGGCTGATGTGATTGCGGGATTAAAATCCGATATGGAAAGAGTTGCAGAGCACCCGAAGCCGTCTGATGAAACCTTTGTGGGTATGACGGTCAAGGGTGCTTTCTATTCAGAGAAAGCGGATGCCGGCAACGCCATCTTGGAGGCGTGTAAGGCAATGACGAATCCCGAACCCATTCCCCTCGGTGAATACCGTGGCTTTACGATGGAGCTGTACTTTGAAGCAAGAGAATACAAAGTGCGGCTCAAGGGCGAGCTTGGCTATCCCGTAACCCTCGGCACGGACACCTTCGGTAATATCACCCGCTTGGATAATGCGCTGGAGGGGCTTCCAAAGCGTTTGGAGATGAACGAAATGGAGCTGGACAACATCAAAAAGCAGTTTGAAACGGCGAAGGTCGATGTGGAAAGACCGTTCCCGCAGGAGGAAGAATTGAAAGCCAAGACCGACCGGCTGAACGAACTCAACGCTCTGCTCAATGTGGATAAGCGTGAGAACGAGATCGTTGGCGGTGAACCCGATGAGGGTGAAGAACCGCCCGAAAAGAAACCGAGGGACTTGGAACGCTGACTAATGCGGTATGGGAATGATCTCATACTGCCGACACATAGCCGCTTGGTTTTCAAAAGAAATCAGGCGGCTATTTCTATTTTGAAGGAGGTGTTCGTTATGAACGAAACAGATTACAACGCTCGATTTTACGCGCATTGTTCCTATGTTTGCGGATGTTCAGACCGCACTGCTACAGACAAGGCGAAAGCAGATGGAGAATGGATTTAATCAATGCGTGGTCGATGTATATTCAAACTTTGTGTTTCAAAACCGTTACGGTGAAATGCTAACACCCCATGTAGTCAACAGAGCAATCGAGAGAATCATCCGAGACTGCAATCAGACTGAAGTGGAGAGGGCAAAGCAGGAATGCAGGGAACCCGTATTACTGCCGCATTTCAGCGTCCACAATCTGCGACATACATTCTGCACACGGCTTTGCGAGAATGAGACGAACTTGAAAATCATTCAAGAAAACATGGGGTATCGAAATATCAAGACTACAATGGATGTTTACAACGAAGCAACTAAGGAACGGAAAGTAGCGAGTTTTGCCAGCCTTGAAGGAAAAATAAAGATTAGCTAGCACCACTGGATTTACCCATGTATTTACCCATTTTGGGGAAAAAGTTATGGGAAGATATGAGAGATTATGTGGGAACGGCCATGAGCAGAGCACGGGAAAATCGGGATATAAGAACCTGTAAGACGATACGATTCTCTGCGGTAATAATCCCAACAATGAAGCCGTTGGACTGAAAATATTATAATAACCGGGACGGTCGCTTTCTCAGCGGTCGTCCCGGTTTTAGTATCTTTGGTATTTGGTAGGGAAATAGAAGAGTGGTATAAATGTGGGCCTTATCGGGTATCACGCAGTTTTAATCTGCCACCCCAATGGGTATTTGACTGAACGGCCACCGAGCGATTTATGTCCGCACATAGAGGTATACGCGGGGATGGGTGTATTCATCAAATTCTTCCTCGGGTTCGGTTTCAAAGCTCCAATAAACACGGGTGCTTTCACCATTTTCGGAACAATCGATGCTCTGATAATAGGTGCCGGCAAGGAAGGCCTCCCGGAATTCTTCGGAAAGCTGATAGGTGGTGAGCAGTTCGGGGCTTTGGGTGGGAATGTCTGCTTTTTGCAGGACGCGGTGAAGTGTTTCAAAGTCCTTTTCGATACGGCTGAGGTTTTCCTCCAGGCTGAGTGACATAATAATTTCCTCATCGTAGGAGAGAGATTCCAGCACACCGGTGGAGTCCAGCGAAATGTAAACATAGCATTTGGGGGCATCGGTATTCATGCCGCGCAGGTAGCCAATGACACGATAGCCGTAATCCTGATAGCGTTCGGCGGGGTCATCGGCAGAGATGTATTCACAGACCGGATCCAAAGCTTTGGTGATCTCTTCAATGCGCTGGGAAACGAGGAGGGTATTCTGCTGCATGGCAGTATGGGCGTGGCTGTACTGGGGGATGTAGGTGCCAATGAGAATCACCAGCGGCAGCAGTACCAGTACAGTTCTCAATCCTTTGGTGCGGGGGAGGGGGACACCGTAGGCTTCCGCCATGGCCTGAGCATTGTGGGCAATCTCGGCATTCATGGCGCCGGCGGTGGCAACGGCCCCAATGGCCCCGGCCACTTCCGCGGCGGTGCCGACCCCGCGCACTGTTTTATTCTGGCTTTTTTGCATCAGGCGGCCGGTGGCCCCCATGGCCAGTGAACCGGCCACGGCACCGGAGTAATCACTCTGGCTCTGGCAGACACTAAGACGGCGCTGCAGCTCCTGCCATTCCTCTTTCCGCATTCCCAGCTTGGCTCGAAGGGTGCAGTAACAGAAAAGGATGAGATACAGGGCCGCGAAGCCCAAATAGACATAAAGGCCCCAAAAGATGACCTCTTCATCGTGAAAAACGAGATCATCGATCATTTCCAGCAGGATGAAAGGGACCCCCAGCGCCAGTGCCATAATGACCGCTGTAATAGCGATTTTGGGGTAAATATAGTATCTTTGGATAAGTTTTTCTTCGTGCTCGGTCAGCATGAGCATCCTCCCTAGGGTGTAATGGTAGATCAGCTCTATTTTATAGGTTTTTATGAAGGATAGCAAGAGGGAGATCTGCTTGACAAGGCGGGGAGAGTGGGCATACTAAAACCAGTGAAGATCATAGAAAGCCGCCGAACACCGGGTGGATCGATGAGCATGTGGCCTGCGTACGGGAATAGGTGGCCAATATCTTCTTTTACCGCAAGGGAGACACCACCATTATGATTGATGCCGGGTACAACGATGAGAAAAGATGGGTTGGCTGGGGAGTGCCCCCAAGAGTATCTGAGACATCCTCATCACCCACAAGGATACCGACCATTTTGGTGCGGCGGAAGACAGCCCCGGGCTGTCAATAATAAAAAAGTGTTGTTGCGGGATGGAGAGCTTTTCTGCATTGGGGATATCAAAATAGAGTGCATGCGGGTGCCGGGCCACACTTGGGGACATATGGTGTATATTGGCTCCTATTCCCTGTGCTTCCCCTATTATATTGCCGGTAAAGGCCGCTATGCCATACTGCTGGAGCGTCGAAATACCCCTAATACCTGTCACAACCTGCTGCAGCGCGGTAAATGCGCCCTCAATTTCAACACCGATGACCGGGCCTATTTTAAGGAAGCCGTGAGGTTTGGCTTTCCCGGACCTTCCAAAGAAAAGATGAAGGAATCTATTTACCATGGAGGATGGCCAGAGCGACCCCACCGATAAAACCCGCCCGCAGGTCATTGCGGAGGCGTATCAGGTATTTGAGTGCGGCTGGAACAGCAAATTGGAAAATGCCGGGCGCTTTTCAGTGGAGGATATTGATGATGGGCCCCCGGCCCCTATAATGATTTTAATGGCATTACCTCCAAGTACGGTGCGCACTTCATCCTCAGCATCGATAAGATTCTGATGAAACCGGAATACTATGACGCGCTCATCAATGGTGTGATGAAAAATAACTTTCCGCCGGTACCGGTGGATTATGGCTACCGAGATTCCACGAACTTCTGGTACACCCAGTTTCCGCGCGGGCTTAAAAAGCCCATTGCGGAGCCGATCCCGGCACCCAAGGAAACGAATCTTGAATCCATCCGCTATGCTGCCAACCGCTGCGATGACAGCGTATAATTCACCGATGACGCGCTGAAAATTTCGTCAAGGTGTCTCGGCCGTTCCTAAAAACGGTATTGAATGGCTGCGCGGCCTAGGCCAAAGAAAACGGTGTGACCCTCATCACCGATGAGCATGTCAAGAACATCAATGATAAGCGTCGGCAGGAAAAGCAATCCCGCCGGTAAATAAAAAATCTCCCCCGCTTATTCAAGGCAGGGGAGATTTTTTGGATATGCGGCCGAATGGCCGTGAAAGAAAGGAAGATAGCGTCAGGGGTGTTTTGGCACGGGTGAGGGCATCTGCCGCAGGCGGCGCAGATAGGGCAGCAGCACCGCCAATGCAATGAGAACACCGACAAGATCGGCGGCGGGGGAAGCCCAGGCCACGCCATTGATGCCGATGAGATGATAGAACAGCGGCATCAGCAGTACATCGGTGGTGCCCTTGCGCACCAGGGAAAGGAAGATAGGCTGAGCCCGCTTGCCTGTGGCCTGGAACACCGTAATGGCAAAGAAGATAAAGGTGCTGGTGGGGCAGGTCAGGCAGATGATTTGCAGGAAGGTGCACCCATGGGACACCGTTTCGGCATCATTGATGAACCAGCGGGTAATAGGGGCGGCCCCAAAGTACAGCAGCACGGTGATGAGCAGCGAGATAGCCAGACAACCTATCAGTAGGCCGTAAATGGCTTTCAACATCCGCTGGCGGTTGCCGGAGGTGTAATTGTAGCCGATGAGCGGCAGGGTACCCTGGGTGATGCCCTGCCCCACAGCAAAGGCCAGCAGGTTCACCTTTTTGGCGATCCCCATCCCGGCCATGGCGGCATTGGAGTAGCCGGCGGTAAAATGGTTCAGCACAGTATTGCTGATGGCGCCCATGACCGAGATGAGGCAGCTGGGCAGCCCAACAGAGAGTACCTCCCCGGGGATGCACTGCCCCAGCGTGTACTGCCGGGGAGAAGCGGTAATGGCGGTCTCATGGCGGATCTTATGCAGGAACAGCGTGAAGTAGCCTGCCGCGGCCAGATTGGAAAGCAGGGTGGCAATGCCAGCCCCAGCGATTTCCAGATCCAGCACGAAGATGAAGAAAGGGTCCAGCAGGATATTGAGGATGCCGCCAAAGGCGACCCCCAGGCTGGCCTGCCGGGAATGGCCCTCCGCCCGGACCAAATGTGCCAGCATGGGATTGAGCGCCGCCGGCATGGCGCCCAGGCCGATGCTGTAAAGCATATAGGAGGAAGAATAGCTGAAGGTCTCGGCATCAGCGCCCAGCAAGGGCAGCAGCACCGGCCGCAGCAGTAGGACCGCTATGCCATAGATAAGAGAGACCGCAATGGCGCTCCAGATGCAGAAAGCGGCGGTATGTCCGGCTTTTTGGCGGTCGCCCTGTCCCAAACAGCGGGAGATCAGGCTGGCGCCGCCCACGCCAAACAGATTGGCCAGCGCGGTGATGAAGATGAAAAGCGGCAGTGCCACGGTGGCGGCAGCTACCTGGTTGGGGTCGCCCAGCTGGCCCACAAAAAAGGTATCCGCCATATTGTAAATGACGGTGACGATCTGGCTGATGACGGTGGGCACGGCCAGCGAGGCAATGGCCCGGCCGACCGGCATGGTATTAAACAGATATTCTTCGCTTTGGGTATAATTCAAGATGGATTCCTCTTTTCCGCTTCCAGCACGCAATCAATAAACCGCTGAATGGCAAATTCAAAGCTCAGCTCGGTAGAGGCCGGATAGTGAGAAAAAAAGCCCTCATCCTCCTGCGAGGCAAAGCCGTGTACAATGGCCCGGAACATCCGTCGGAAGTGGATCTCCTCCCGCGGCGGCAGCCGGAAGCCGGAAAGCACCTGCTTCAGCGGCTCGGTAAAGCGGGCGGCGGCATCATCCAGTACGCGGGGCTCGCCCGCGGCGGTATCCATCACCAGCCAGTACAGCTCCCGGTGCTGCTGCGCAAAGCGCCGGTAGGCGTGGTGCAGCACCTCATAGCGCAGCTGGTACAGCTGTCCGTAGTCCACCGAAAGTTCGCTTTCGCACCACGGCAGCCGTTCATATTCATCGCGCTCCAGCAGCCCATCCCGCTCCAGCTGGGGCAGGTCTATAAAATACGGGTTCCCCGCCACCGAGCTGAACGACTGGTACGGTGAGTCACCATAGCTGGTCGGCCCAATGGGCAAAATCTGCCACCAGGTCTGCCCAGCCCGCTGCAGAAAATCTACAAAACGGTAGGCGTTATCTCCCATTGTGCCAATGCCGTAAGGCCCCGGCAGGGAGGATATGTGCATCAGTACTCCACTGCTTCTCATAGCTTTTGCTCTCTTTTCTATCACATCTTGGCTTGTGTTCCTGGGCCCAGCCCCACACTCTCGCCGCTTATCACGGTAAAGGGCACCGTCACCCGCCGGGCCGGCGCACCGTTCTCTATGGCATCCAGCAGCGTGCCAGTCGCTTCCCGCGCCAGCCGCTCCACCGATTGCCCAATGGTCGCCAGCCGCGGCGTCAGGTATTCTCCCAACGCCAGTCCATCAAAACCGATGATGGAAAGATCCTTGCCCACCGTGCGTCCGGCATCCTGCGCAGCCCGCATGGCGCCTATTGCCACCACATCCGCTATGGCATAGGCAGCGGTGATCTCCGGGTGCTCCTCCAATACATGGTGCATAGCCTGGTAGCCCTCTTCATAGCAGAAGCGCGCCTCGCCATACTCCACCAGATTTTCGGCCGGCAGTCCGCTTTGGACAAAGGCCGCCCGTCCCCCGGCAAAGCGCTGGCCGGAAACATCGCTGAAGCTGGGCCGCCCGCCAATAATGGCAATGTGCCGGTGTCCATACTCCAGCAGCACTCGCACCGCTTGCACCGAGGCCTCAAAGTCATCGGTCGTCACACTGGAAAGGTTCGGGTAGTCCAGCCCTTCGGCCGGGGAGGTCACCAGCACCGCCGGCAGCGTAATGCGCCCAAAGCTCCGCTTAAAGTTATCAGCATTGCCGCCCAGGAATAGGATCCCCTGCGGCTTTTTCTCGGCGCACAGCGTGATCGCCCGCTGCACCTCGTCGGTATCCTCGTCAAAATAATCCACCAGCAGGGTATACGGGGTATTGTTCACCAGGCCCTGCAGCTGCTCCACCAGTGCGGCAAAAAGCTCATTTCTTACGCCCTTTACCAGCACCAGCAGACTACGGTTTACCGATTGTTTCAGATTCTTGGCGTTGGCGTTTTGGGTATATCCATTCTTCGCCACCACCGCTAGGATGCGTTCCCGCGCCTTTTCGCTGACATCCGGATGGTTGTTCAGCACGCGGGAAACGGTCCCTACGGCATAGCCGCTCTCTCTCGCTATATCTTTTATCGTCACAGCAGTATCAGCCCTTTACGGCACCGGCCGCCACACCCTTGATGATGTGCTTCTGGCAGGTGAGGTAGAAGATGATGACCGGAATAATGGAAAGCATGATCAGCGCCATCACTGCGCCCAGGTCCACCGAACCGTAGCTGCCCTGCAGGAACTGAATGTGAATGGGAATGGTCATATACTGCTTGCGGTCCAGCACCAGATAGGGCAGCAGATAGTCGTTCCACACCCACATAATCTCCAGCACACCGACCGAGATCATGGTAGGCTTGAGCATCGGCAGCACCACATTAAAGTAGGTCCGGATCGGCCCGCAGCCGTCAATGGCCGCAGCCTCCTCTATCTCCAGTGGAATGCTCTTGATAAATCCGCTGAACATAAAGACTGCCAGCCCTGCGCCGAAGCCCAGATAGATAATGGGAATGGTGTAGGGGGTATTGAGCTTCAAGGTATCGGCAGTGCGTGCCAGCGTAAACATAACCATCTGGAACGGCACAACCATCGAAAAAACGCAGAGGTAATAAACCAGCTTGGAAAAGCCGCTGCCCACGCGGGCGATGTACCACGCCGCCATGCTGGTGCACAGCAGGATGAGCGCTGCGGAAACAATGGTGATCAGCAGCGAATAGCCTGCGCTCTTCAGAAAAGGATAGTTGCCGAAGGTAAGGCCCTTGATATAGTTGTCCAGTGCGACAAAGGTGCCCTCGCGCGGGAACGCAAAGGTCTCCAGATTGATAGAGGCGTTGCTCTTAAAGGAGTTCATCGCCACCAGGAATATCGGGATCAGATAGATAAAGGAAAGGATGCCAAAGATGACCGTCAATGCGTCGTGGCGGCGGCGCTCGCTCTTAAAGCCGCCTTTGGCGCTGGTTTTTTCCGTTGTCTTAGCAGACATTATTGCTGCACCTCCTTCTCTCGGGTGGAACGCAGCTGCAGGATACTCAAAACAGCCACCAGCACAAAGAAGATGACGGCTTTTGCCTGTCCCACGCCGCGGCTGCGCGCGCTGGCGTAGAAGGAGTTTACAATATTCAGCGCCAGCATTTCGGTGGTCTTAATGACCTCGCCGCCCTGCTGGATAAAGGGTCTGCCGGCGGTCAGCGCCAGGTTCTGGTCGTACAGCTTAAAGGAATTGGTCAGGGTCAGGAAGGTGCAGATGGTAATGGAGGGCATCACATTGGGAATGGTGATCTTCCACAGCGTCTGCCAGCCGTTGGCGCCGTCAATCCGGGCCGCCTCCAGCATATCCTCCGGCACGCTTTGCAGCCCTGCCACATAAATGATCATCATGTAACCGATCTGCTGCCAGCACATTAGGATAATCAAGCCCCAGAAGCCGTATTTGGACTCCAATACCACGCTGGTGCTGTATTTGATCAGAATACCATTGAAGATCATGCTCCAGATGTAGCCCAGCACAATGCCGCCGATGAGGTTCGGCATAAAGAATACCGTGCGGAACAGATTGGAGCCGCGGATTCCTCTGGTCAGCGCATAGGCAATCGCAAAGGCGATGACATTGATGAGCACCAGCGAAACCACGGCAAACAGTGCCGTGTACCAGAAGGCATGGCCGAAGCTCTTATCCTGGAAAGCGGCGATGTAGTTTTTGATGCCCACCCATGTCCAGTTCTTGGTGGTCTTAAAATCGCAGAAGGAAAGGAAGAATCCCTTGCAGAACGGATACAGAAAGCCGATGCAGAATGCCGCGAAGGTCGGCAGCAGGAACAGCCAAAAGCACTTCTGGATCGGTCGCCGGATCAGCGGTGAATTAAGCGCCGCGCGATCACGGTTCTTTCTTGCCTTTTTCATAATGTCCCTCACACTCCTTTGGTGGTTCGTCCGGTTTTTGGGCAAAGCCGGCAGCTCGCGCCCCTGTCCTTGTCATCGTACAGCCGGGGGCGTCAGGTGCGGGTTTTCCCTATCTTTTTTGCAAGGCGG
>ERZ773188.1718-NODE-1718-length-23441-cov-4.382579_pt1 | contig 23441 bp, 25 predicted proteins | sample MGYA00581011_ERZ773188 | MGnify/ENA primary metagenome ERZ773188 (study PRJEB29015, sample SAMEA2737798) | human gut metagenome | biome: human gut; feature: human-associated habitat; material: faeces | place: China | collected 2012 ...
CTATGTCCATGTGAAGGCGATTCCCGGGGCAGATCCGGAGCTGGTGCAGCGGATGGGATTCCTGGCAGACCGTATGAGCGTGAACCTGGAACTCCCTACAGCGGAGGGACTTCGGACACTGGCACCGAATAAGCACCGGAAGAATATTCTGACCCCCATGCGGCAGATCCAGAACGGCATCCATGCGAATAAGGAGGAACTGATCCTGTACCGCAAGAGCCCTGTTTTCGTGAGTGGCGGGCAGTCTACCCAGATGATCATAGGGGCAACCCCGGAGACGGATTATCAGATTTTAAATGTGGCGGAGAGCCTGTATCAGAAGTTTGAGTTAAAGAGAGTCTTCTATTCTGCGTTTGTAAAAGTCAACGAGGACAAAAGCCTGCCGGCGCTTCCGGGAGGACCACCGCTTCTGCGGGAACACCGTCTGTACCAGGCGGACTGGCTGATGCGCTACTATGGCTTCCGGGCATCGGAACTTCTGAGTGAAAAGCACCCTAATTTTAATGTGTTTCTGGATCCGAAGTGCGACTGGGCGCTGCAGAATCTGGGTGAGTTTCCGGTGGAGATAAACCGGGCACCGTATGAGACACTTCTGCGGGTTCCGGGCATCGGGGTAAAGTCTGCGATGCGGATTGTCGCAGCGAGAAAACAGGTGGCGCTTCGGTTTGAAGATTTGAAGAAGATGGGAGTTGTGCTGAAGCGGGCAGTATACTTCATTACCTGTTCAGGGCGGATGATGTACCCGGTGCAGATCCATGAGGATGCGATCGCGGCACAGCTAATCAGTGAAGAGAAGCGGAAGCAGTGGCAGCTGTCACAGAGCGGGCTGTACCGCCAGATGTCGCTGTTTGATGATTTTCATATGGCGCAGGCATGAAGCAGACGGAGGAGAGAACAATGGTTGTATTTGTATGCGAAGACAGTCCGGAAGGTATATTCACAGGAGTATATGATGCCTGGAACAGCCGCTTAGGGCATGAGAACGTGCGGCTGGAAGTACAGGGCGAATATAATTACAGCCTGTTTTCGGAGTACCGGGAGGTGGCGGTGGATCAGCTCAAGGCGCAGAAAGTCGTGCGCTCGGTGCGCCGATCCCTGTCAGAACTGGCGTACAGCTGGATTTACCGCACGGCGCTGAGTGAGCGGGAGGATCGGGCAGAGGCGGTCTACCGCTTTCTGGTCTGTGGGTTTAGCGCAGGGGCAGTAGGGAGGCGTATCACGGAAAATTTACAGATACCGGCGGTGCAGACAGTCTTTCAGATCAACCGTGCGGTTGCCAATGAAGCGCATTTGCAGACAGAATTTCTGCGGTTTGCAGAATATTCCGATCATGTACTATTTTCTGAGATTGGTCCGAAAAACCGGGTGACGGCATTGCTGATGCCGTATTTTACAGATCGCCTGCCCTCGGAACCATTTATTATCTATGATAAAAATCACCAGGAAGCGGGAGTCTGGACAGGAAAGGGGCGGTGGTATATGATGCGTGGGGCTGAGACAGAACCCCTGCAGGCGCTTTCCGGGAGAACCGATCAGAGCGAATATGCGGCGCTCTGGAGTGCATTTTTTCATCAGATAGGAATTAAGGAGCGGGAAAATCCAGCCTGTCAGCGGATGCATCTGCCGCTTCGCTACCGGAAATATATGACGGAATTTCAGTTCGGTTCCAACCGTTCAAATTTGGCTAAATTGTGAACAAATCGTAAACACAAAATCGAGAACCTTGTTCATAAAGAAACGAAAAAAGAATAAAAATAAGCCGGAAATCGGGAAAAAACAGCATTGAAACAAGAAAACTGCTGCATATATATTAAGATTTAAAGACCTTAAAAAATAATGTAAAGTCAACAGAAACAAGGACTTTTCTTACGAAAACTTTCGATTTTTGTAAGAAATACGGGATTTATTTAGTGAATGTTAATTATCTGTTCATATTTTGGACATAATTTGTTTTTATTATAGGTCACGTACCGATGAGGTACAAGAAAACATAAATCGTATGTTTTAAAGAGGAGAGAATAATTATGAGAAAGAATCTTACAAAAACAGCAGCAATCTTAGTTATGAGTGCAATGGTAGCAGCATCTGCTCTGACCGCTTGCGGCAGCAAAGCAGAGGAGACAACTGCAGCAGCAGAGGAGACTGTAGAGGCAGAAGAGACTGAGGCAGCTGAGGAGACCGAGGCTGAAACAGAAGAGACTGAGGAAGTTTCCGAGGAAGAGACCGAAGAGGCATCTGAGGAAGAGACTGAGGCAGCTGAGGAGACTGAGGCTGAAGCAGAAGAGACTGAGGCAGCTGAGGAGACACAGGCTCAGTAATCAATCTTTGATTGCAGAAGTTTGTTTCTATTCGGATATAACCGAAAAGGTTGTTAAGAAAATCGTAAGAGGGCAGTCGGTTGACAATCGGCTGTCCTTTTTGTATACTATAACTGTATTAAACGAACTAATACACTTATGATTTTTGATACAGGGCAGAATGGAGGAAAGGAGAATGTGAGCATGATTCTGATTGATTATAAAGATCGACGACCTCTCTATGAGCAGATTGTTGAGAAGCTGTCGGATCTGATGGTCCGGGGGATTTTGGAGCAGGACAGTCAGCTTCCATCCGTGCGGAGTCTGGCAACGGAGCTGTCGATGAATCCGAATACGATCCAGCGGGCGTATGCAGAGCTGGAACGCCAGGGATATATTTATTCGGTTAAGGGCAGGGGCAGTTTTGTGGCGGATAACCGGCAGATTCGGGAGAGGAAGCGGCAGGAGATCTGGGATCAGCTGGAACTTCTGATCCGGGATGCAAAAGGAACCGGCATCACGATGCTGGAGTTCCAGGAGCAGGTCATCCAGAGCTATGGAAGTGAGGAAGGAGGAAACAGGAATGATAAAGGCTGAGAATCTGACGAAGCGTTTTTATGATACAGTGGCAGTCGATCATATCCATGCGGAGATTCACAATGGAAGTGTCTTTGGTCTGATCGGAACTAACGGCGCCGGAAAAAGTACCTTTTTGCGGATGGCAGCCGGTATTTTAAAGCCGGACGAAGGGAGCATTACGGTTGATGATGAGACAGTATTTGAGAATACAAAGGTAAAGGCACGATGCTTTTATATCCCGGATGAGCCGTATTTCTTAAGCAATGGAACGGCGGAAGACATGAAAGTATTTTATCAGGGGATTTATCCGAAGTTTGATGCAGCCCGGTTTGATAAACTGCTAAAGAATTTTGAACTGGAAAGCCGGCGGAAGGTGCAGACCTTTTCGAAGGGTATGAAAAAACAGCTCGCTGTGCTGCTGGGCATCTGCGCGGGAACCGATTATCTGTTCTGCGACGAGACGTTTGACGGGCTGGATCCGGTCATGCGGCAGACGGTCAAGAGTCTTTTTGCCAATGATATCGAGGAGCGGAACCTCACGCCGGTCATCGCCTCCCATAATCTGCGGGAGCTGGAAGATATCTGCGACCATGTAGGTCTGCTTCACAAGGGAGGAATGCTTCTCTCAAAGGATCTGGACGATATGAAGTTAAATATTCACAAGATTCAGTGTGTGCTTCCGGCGGGAGTGGGGAGCAGCGATTTGCAGGGAATCGATATTATAAAGACGGAACAGAGGGGAAGTCTCCTGACGCTTACTGTGCGCGGAAAACGGGAAGAGATTCAGACAATTTTACAGGCGTATCATCCGGTGTTTTTTGAAATGATACCGCTTTCCCTGGAAGAGATCTTTATCAGTGAAACGGAGGTGGCTGGTTATGACATCAAAAGGCTTGTTTTTTAAATATATGAGAGAAAATACGAAGCAGCGTCTCTGGAGCGTGGCGCTTACCGCACTTTTGTGCTTCTTTCTGTTTCCAGTCCTGACAGCGCTGGAAACCAGCATAATGCTGCGTCCGGATAACTTGTCTAAAGATCTGAGCGTCGAAGCGGCGTTAGCAGAAGCAAAATTAAAGCTGACCAATGAGATGCTGCATATGTATTCGATCCAGAATGCAATGCTGGTATTTATCCTGATTGTGACGGCGGTGGTGCTGGCAGCGTCCGGTTTTTCGTATCTCCATTCGAAAAAGAAAACGGATTTTTTTCACAGCCTTCCGATCAGCCGTGAAATGCTTTATACTGTGACCTGCCTGGACGGTATCCTGTATCTGGCAGTCCCGTATCTGGTATTTCTGCTGGTGGCAGGTGTGATGCTGCAGGTGAAGGGCGCGCCATTTTCATGGGGAACCCTGCTGATTGGGTATGTACAGCATATGTGCTTTTTTACCCTGGTGTACATGACGGTGGTGCTGGCAGTGATTCTGACAGGCAATCTGATCGTAGGATTACTTGGAACCGGCGTATTTTTTAGCTGGGGACCGGGCGTGGCTGCAGTGATATCGACGTATTTTTCTGAATACTTCATGACGTTTTATGACAATGGCAATTTCCTGCTGCGCTGGTGCGAGCGTACCTCACCGGTTTTCTGGTACGGCACGGCAACTGGTTCTGATCATCCCACCCGGATGGCAGTCATTGCATTGGCAGTGGCAGCCCTGCTCTTTGGCCTGGGAATGTTCCTGTACCGGAAACGCCCGTCTGAGGCGGCTGGAAGAGCGATGGCATTTAAGGTAAGTGAGCCGGTGATCCGTTTCCTTCTGGTTGTGCCGATCTCGCTGTTTTCCGGAATGATTTTCCGATCAATCCTGAATGATGATATCTGGACCGTGTTTGGCTTGATCTGCGGACTGCTCATCACCAGCTGCCTGATCGAAATTATCTATCATTTCGATTTTAAGAGCTTGTTTGCGCATAAGAGACAGCTTGCCATCAGTGCGGTGGCAGTGGCAGCCATTTTCTTAGGGTTCCGCCTGGATGTGGCAGGATATGACAGCTATCTGCCGGATGCTGACAAGGTTGCATACGCGGGTATTTACTGTGATGCGCTGGACAACAATGCGGCAGGGGCTTACCATGTGACTCCGAGAATGTATAGGGATGGCTACAGTGTTGGAATGGAATGGGCGTCCCAGGGAGATGTGGCAGATAAAATGCAGATCTCGGATGAGGATGGAATCCGTGTCCTGCGGGAAATTGGCGCGCAGGGCATCGAGACAGCTTCCAGACAGCGGAAGCATTTGAACGGCGGACAGGATTGGATGAGTGAGGCGGATCTGGATTCACGCTATGATTCGATCGTGCTGTCCTGGCATCTGAACAATGGAAAAACCGTTTACCGTAATTACCGCACGATCAATGTATCGGAGCTGCGGGAACAGCTAGATTCCATTTATGAAAATCAGAGCTATAAACTGGGAATGTACCCGGTGCTGTCCCTACAGGCAGACGATGCCGCAGGCATCAATTACAAAGAGGAAGAGGACTGCAGCCATGTGAAGCTTCCGGATGAGCAGACGAAGGCGGCGCTTCTTGCTGCATACCAGAAAGAGCTGATGGCTCTGACGCCAGATATGCGCCGGGAGGAGATGCCGATCGCGGAGATTCAGTTTAAGACAAATGAGATGCAGGCGATGATTGATGTGATTCGTAAAAATGGCGGCTATTATGACACATTTAACCAGTTTGATTATTACCCGATTTATCCGTCCTTCCAGGAGACGATCGCGATTTTGAAACAGTGTGGTACCGAGGTCGGCAGCAAGGTGACGCCGGAAAATACAGAAAAAATCGTGCTTCAGTATCAGGGCGGCAAGATTCCGGAGGATCAGCTGGCACCGGCAGATACAGAGCTTGGAAAACGCCAGCGGGAGTATCTTCAGAATAACAGCAGACGCGAGGTAACGATTACAGATCCGGAACAGATTGCAGAAATTCTTGCAAACTCCGCTTCGGATGATATGGTGCAGATCAATCAAATGGCGGAGGCATATCAGGGGATCAATATTGCAGTATATGTGTCCGGTACAGAGGACACAGGGGCAGTTTCAGAGGATGATTTGAGGGATTCGGTAAATTCAATGGAGGAAAATGAGATAGGTCAGACATATACGGTGGATGCCGGTCAGAATGTCCTGTATGATGGGGAATATGCGGCGGACTATGAAATGGATGAATCGGGTCAGTATGGCATCTACCAGCGCTCGTTCCGCTATGGCAAGGTTCCGGAGTTTGTGAAATCGACCTTCGGCCTGACACCGGAATTGATGCGGCTGAACCGGGTGTTTGCGTATTAAAAAAGTTGCCTAGAGTTGATTTAGGGATGCAAAAGATTGACTTTCTCCTCTGTAGGGGCTAAAATAGGGGGAAACGTAGCGGTTCAGCCGGTTTATGTATTTGATGCAAAAACCGGCTGAATCGTTATGAGAAAATATCAGATGCCTTGGTTTTGCATGAACCTGCCGTTGCATTTAGAACAGCGATGCACTGTCCCATCAGGCAGAACGAAATTTGAGGCGTACATATCCCGCAGAGGAGGAAGAAATATGGCATTTTTCGATGAACTTGGAAAGGTGATCAGCGATAAGAGCAAGGAAGCTGCGAACCGGGTAAAGGACATCACAGGCGTATTACAGCTGAAATCGAAGCTGTCCGCCGAGAAAGATAAGATTAATAAGGCATATATCACACTGGGAAAAGCATACTATGACAGACATGAGGGCGAGCTGGAAGGGAAATTTGCAGATGAGTTCCACACTATCCAGGCAGGGCTTGTGAAGATTGCGTCCCTGGAGGATGAGATTGCCGAGTTAGAGGGCACAAGAGTCTGCGCGGAGTGCGGCGCAAAGGTGGAGAAAAATGCGGCATTCTGCAGCCGGTGCGGTGCGCCGATGGATTCGACGACATCTGCAGATGTGCATGAGCCGGAAGAACCAGAGGAGATGCAGGAGACTATCTTTGAAGAGAAGGATGAAGCTGCAGCAGATAAGGCGGTTGACAACGCAGAAACAGAAGGCACGGCTGGCCCAGACGCGGATTCCGCGGATGCTTCGGACTCTGTTTCGGAGAACACCACCGATACTGCGGCACAGAATGAAAATAACAGCGGGGAGCAGGCATAATTTATGGATTCACTGGTACAATGGTTTACAGCTAATTTATCCGGAGTCATATCGAAGGAGGCAATTATCTTCATTATCTCGATGATTCCGATTCTGGAACTTCGAGGCGGGCTTCTGGCTGCGTCACCGGCACTCTTAAACGTGCCGATCCTGCGGGCGATCCCGATCTGTATCGTGGGAAATATCCTGCCGATCCCGTTTATCCTGCTTCTGATCCGCCATGTGCTGGAGTGGATGAAGAAGGTTCCGTGTTTCCGTGGTATTGCGCTGTGGCTGGAACGCAAAGCGATGAGCAAAAAAGGGCAGATCGAGAAATATGAGTTCTGGGGGCTGATGCTCTTTGTCGGCATCCCGCTTCCGGGAACCGGCGCATGGACAGGCGCGCTGGTGGCATCCCTGCTCCACATGAAATTTGGCAAGGCATTTGGCGCGATTTTAGTCGGTATCGCGCTGGCGACGGTGATTATGTCGATTCTGTCCTACGGCGTGCTGGGCGTGCTGTTTGGATGATGCGCAGATAAAAATGGAATAATGTCTATGCCCGCAAAAGGGCGGCATGGATGCGAATGTATAAAAGACTCTGTAAGGGGAAATTCTCCGGACAGAGTCTTTTTGCGTCCATTATTATTTTGTTGAGAAAAAGAGATCATAAATGAAATTGGGGTTGACATATACCCTATGGGGGTATATTATAAGGACAGTTAAGAGATAGGAGGAGACCATGAAGCAATATACAGTAACCGGCATGAGCTGCGCGGCATGCAGCAGCCGGGTTGAAAAGGCAGTATCGAAAGTGCCGGGTGTCACGGCATGCTCGGTCAGCCTGCTGACAAATTCGATGGGCGTCGAGGGCGATGTGCCCCCGGAGACCGTGATTCATGCGGTGGAAGATGCCGGATATGGCGCATCCCTGAAAGGACAGGGCACTGTAGCGCAGGCGCAGAGCGCGTCGGAGGTAGAGGACGCCTTAAAAGATCGGGAGACGCCGGTCTTAAAACACCGTCTGATCGCATCGCTGGGATTCTTAGCAGTCCTTATGTATATGTCGATGGGACATATGATGTGGGGCTGGCCGCTGCCGCACTTTATGGATGGCAACCATGTGGCGATGGGACTTTTGCAGCTCCTTTTGGCCGGAATTATCATGGTGATTAACCAGAAATTCTTTATCAGCGGTTTCAAGGGACTTTTACACCGCGCCCCGAACATGGACACGCTGGTAGCACTTGGTTCTGGCGCGTCGTTTATTTACAGCACATATGCGTTGTTTGCGATGACGGACGCACAGTTAAAGGGCAACGGCACGGCAGTCATGTCCTACATGCATGAATTTTACTTTGAGTCGGCGGCAATGATTCTGGCGCTGATCACAGTCGGAAAAATGCTGGAGGCGCGTTCCAAGGGAAAAACGACGGATGCCTTAAAGGGACTGATGAAACTGGCACCGAAGACAGCTGTTATCATCCGGGATGGAGTGGAAACAAAGGTTCCGATTGAAGAGGTAAAGAAAGGTGATGTATTTGTTGTACGCCCAGGTGAAAATATCCCGGTGGACGGCGTGGTTCTGGAAGGAGCAAGCGCGGTCAACGAGGCAGCACTGACCGGCGAGAGTATTCCGGTGGATAAGGCACAGGGTGACCCGGTTTCGGCGGCAACGGTCAACCAGTCTGGTTATCTGCGCTGTGAGGCGACCAGAGTCGGTGAAGATACCTCCCTGTCGCAGATCATCCGCATGGTCAGCGACGCGGCGGCGACGAAAGCGCCGATCGCCAAGATTGCAGATCGGGTTTCCGGCGTGTTTGTCCCGGCGGTTATCACGATCGCAGTGGTGACAACGATTATCTGGCTACTGGCAGGACAGACGTTTGGATTCGCACTGGCGCGAGGTATTTCCGTACTGGTTATCAGCTGCCCGTGTGCACTGGGACTGGCTACGCCGGTTGCGATTATGGTCGGCAACGGCATGGGCGCGAAAAACGGAATCTTGTTCAAGACAGCTGTTTCGCTGGAAGAAACCGGAAAAATGGACATTGTAGCGCTTGATAAGACGGGTACGATCACCAGCGGCGAGCCGCGTGTGACCGACGTCATCCCGTCTGGAGGTGTGACTGAGAAGGAGCTGGTAAGCCTGGCGCTTTCCCTGGAAAAGAAGAGTGAGCACCCATTGGCGAAAGCTGTTCTTCTCTATGCAAAAGAACAGCAGATTGATGCGCCGGAGGCGGCTGATTTCCAGGCGCTGCCGGGTAATGGACTTTCCGGTACGTTAGACGGCGCTTCACTGGCAGGCGGAAGTTTTTCCTATATCAGCGGACATACGACGGTGTCCGCACAGGAACAGGCATCCTTTGAGCGTCTGGCATCGGAAGGCAAGACGCCGCTGTGCTTTATGAAAAATGGTCGTCTGGCTGGTATGATTGCCGTGGCAGATATCATCAAGGAAGACAGCCCGCAGGCGGTCAAGGAACTGCAGAACATGGGAATCCGTGTGGTCATGCTGACCGGAGATAATGAGCGGACCGCCCGTGCGATTGGGGCACAGGCTGGTGTGGATGAAGTCATTGCCGGAGTACTTCCGGATGGGAAAGAGAGTGTCATCCGCAGCCTGAAAGAACAGGGCAAGGTGGCAATGGTCGGTGATGGTATCAATGATGCCCCGGCGCTCACGCGTGCCGATATAGGTATCGCGATCGGAGCCGGTACAGATATCGCGATTGATGCCGCGGATGTGGTGCTGATGAAGAGCCGTTTGAGTGATGTTCCGGCGGCAATCCGTCTAAGCTGTGCGACGCTTCGAAATATTCACGAAAACCTGTTCTGGGCATTCTTTTACAATGTTGTGGGTATTCCACTTGCAGCCGGTTTGTGGTATCCTATCTTTGGATGGAAATTAAATCCGATGTTCGGCGCTGCAGCGATGAGCTTATCCAGCTTCTGCGTAGTGACGAACGCGCTGCGGCTGAATCTGTTTAAGATGCACGATGCATCGAAGGATCATCCGATGCGGAAGAGGGCTGAGAAGGCTGCTAATAAAGGCGGAGATAAAGCAGAAAACGCAGGTGCAGTTAGGACGGAGGCAGAAGACACCCGGTCAATTGGGCAAACAGCAAATGAAAATGAAACTGTTTCAAAAGAATTGCAAAAAAGTGAGAATCAAAAAAATGATAAAAATATGGAGGGAATAACGATGACAAAGACAATGAATATCGAAGGAATGATGTGTGGACACTGTGAGGCACGCGTAAAGAAAGCGTTGGAGGCACTGGCAGGCGTGGAGAGCGCAGAGGTCAGTCATGAGAAAGGAACCGCGGTCGTAAGCATGAGTGCGGATGTGGCGGACGATACGTTGAAAGAGGCAGTTGAGGCACAGGATTATAAGGTGGACTCGATTCAGTAGGATGAAAAAAGCTGTGAAATGGTGGAATTAATATGCCATTTCGCAGCATTTTGATAAAAGATAGGAGAAAAGCATGGGCTGTTGTAAATGTGAATCACAAGCGCAGGTCTGTCAGGGAGGAGAGACGGAACGCCACAAACACAGAAACCTGACCGAAGAAAAAGATCTGCTGAAACGTTTAAATCGGATCGAGGGACAGGTGCGCGGTGTGAAGGCGATGGTGGAAGACGAGCGATACTGCGTCGATATATTAAACCAGATATCAGCGGTTCAGGCGGCGCTGCACAGTTTTTCCAAAGTCCTGCTGTCCAACCATATCAAAACCTGTGTGGTCGATGATATAGAGGCGGGAAATGGGGAAGAAGCGGTTGAGGAGCTGTGCAAGACGATTCAGAAGCTGATGAAGTAAATATAAATTTATTGAATTGAGCAAACACAAGCAACTATAGCGAAATATTAAACATAATAAATATTTTTAAAAATTCTTCAAAAAAAGTGTTGACATTCTCCTGGATTTATATTATACTACGTCATGTAATCGAGGCGTGGCTCAGTTTGGTAGAGCGCTGCGTTCGGGACGCAGAGGTCGCGTGTTCGAATCACGTCGCCTCGATTCTATTATAAAACATACGGCCTGTTGGTCAAGCGGTCAAGACGACGCCCTCTCACGGCGTAAACCCGGGTTCGATTCCCGGACAGGTCATCGAAAGTTGCTTTGGGTTTTCCAGAGCATTTTTCAAATTAAAATGCTTCCTTGGCTCAGTTGGTAGAGCGACGCATTCGTAATGCGTAGGTCGCCGGTTCAAGTCCGGCAGGGAGCTGATGAGTGGAAACCCTTGTAAATCAAGGGTTTTTCTTGTATTTGGATATAAAAAATGCCGTCCGAAAAGGGCGGCTTTTTGTGTTTTTGGGGACTATTCGGGGACTGAATTTTTTGTATTAGCCTTTTTGGATAAGGTATCAACCAGAGCGTCAGAGGCTTTTCGATCTAGTTCTTTCAAGGCGTGACTGTAAATATTTAGTGTTGTTGTTACGTCAGAATGTCCTAGACGGCTTGCAACCGTGCGGATATTGACGTTTGAGCCGATCAGCAGAGTGGCGGCGGTGTGCCGGAGTCCGTGCAGAGGAATAAGCGGCAGCAGGGCGCTTTCGTCTGTCTGCGTGGCGTTGTAGTTGTTTATAACACGGTGTAAAATCTGGTAAGGCGTTTCAAGTCCCATCATTTCCCCATTCCAGCGGGTAAAGATATATCCACCGTTTTTCCATTGGGAGCCAATCGAAAGCCTGTAATACGCCTGTTCTTTCTTCCATTCCTGTGCAAGGGAGATAACGATCTCCGGAAGTGAGATAGTGCGGGCAGATTTTTTTGTTTTGGTACTCTTTATGATGATTTTTTTCTTTACACGGCAAACGCTTTTCACTATGCTGATAGTCGCGTTCGTAAAGTCCAAATCGTCCCATGTGAGGGCGACAAGTTCCCCGCGCCTGCAGCCGGTAAAGATTGCCAGATAAAAGAGAAACTTATATTGTGTCATGCTGCGCCGGTTCGCCCGGAGATCATCGAGGCGCTGCGCTGGGGTGTCGAGTGGTCGCGCCAGCCTACCAGATGCGGTATAATAGGCGGGATTCTCTAGGGCTTCAAGGAAGCGTTCGGCTTCCGGCTGTGAGAAGAACACGATCTTCTCATCCTCCGGCGTGTCTGGTGCTTTTATCTGTACGCGCTCCATCGGGTTCGCGGATAGAAGATTCCAGCGGATAGCCTGCGAGAGCATGGCAGACAGAACCGCGGCTTTACGCTTGACTGTGCCACATGAAAGCGTTTCCCCGGATCCGTCTGCCTTTTTACGTTTCAACAGCGCATTCACATATTCCTGTAAATAGAGCGGCGTGAGGTTTTCCAATGTCATATACCCGAACGCGCTTATAAATTCCTTGATAGCTGATTCTGTAGATTGCAGCGTCCGCGGTGCCTGGTTCTCTTCGGCGTATTCTGCCAGATATTTGGCGGCGTATTTCTCAAACGTCATAATATGCCCGTCTGTGTACTGACCTGTTAATACCTTGCGCTCGAAATCGGCGGCAAAGGCGGCAACGTCTTTTTCGATAGATGCCGCGCTTTTGGGGTTTCCCTTAGCCGTCAACAGCTCCGGCTTGTATGTGATTTTTCGGCGGATCTTCTTGCCGATGCTGTTATATCCACAGCTCACAACGATTTGATAGGCGTTTTCGCCTGTTTTTTTAATTGATGCCATCGTTTACTCTCCTTTTTGTTCCTGCCGGGCTGGGGCGTCTGGGACAAACAGAGAATTTTCGATACTGAAATATTATCAAGCTTTATAGCGCTCGATTTCTGACAATTCCGAAACCCTTTTTATGGCTTCTTCCTGTCCGTTGCTGTTTAAAAGCCAAAAGTAATAAAGCAGATCTTCCTCGGGAAGATCTGTAAAAATATCATTTTCATCATTAATTGATATTTCTTTTTTTATGAAAGTAATAGCTTCTGAAAGTTTTTCTTTTCGTGATAGTTTGAGCTGGGAACCCTCAATTAACATTTTTTGCCAAAAAGGTTCACTTGCGATATTGTCCCTTGGAGTGTGTGGAATAATTGTGTTATCGAGGATTAATGAATTAATATCGATCTTAAGTTCCGCAATAATTTTAACTAAATTATTAGCAGAACTTTTTTTAATTCCACGTTTGAAAATACTATCAAGAGTTGTATAAGGCATATTTATTTTTTCTGCAAAATTCTTTAAACTTCCATATTTTTCAAGAATGTATTTTTTTAAGTTATCCTCAACGCTTCCCATTATATACCTCCTTTTTGAAAAGTATACCATATATTATTTTCACTATCAATAATGATATACGAATTTTCGTATCAAAAAAAATGAAATTATATTGACAAAATACGAATTTTCATATATCATAAAAATGCAAATACGAAAATTCGTAACGAAGGAGGCAAAACAAGTGAAAGTATCATTAGACAAGATCGAGATTGCAAGAGCAAGAAACTGCATGACGGTTTCGAAGTTGGCGGAAGCCTACGGAGTAAGCCGCGCACGGATGAACACAATTTTAAATCAGCGCGAATTAACGCCGGTATGCGTGGGGCGGCTTGCTTCGGCGTTGGGCGTGGATGTAACCGAAATTATCGAAGATTAACAAGACGATCCGGGCTGGGGCGTCTGGGATGCACAGAGGGCATCAGAAAGGAGAAACAGGAATATGACAGTACCAACGATGGTAACAATCAAAGAAGCATCTGAAAAGACCGGAATTTCCTATAACCGGCTGCGGTGCTTGTGCTTGGAAAAGAAGATCGTGTATATCACGGCGGGATGCCGGTATCTGATTAACTTTGAAAAGCTGGTTGAATACCTTAACAACGGCGATCCGAGACAGTAAGGGGGCGAGGCTATGAATGAACAGCTCTATGAGAAAATGTGGCAATCTGCGGAATCATGGCTTATACCGGAGTTCCGGCGGCAGTATATCGAATGTGGAAAGGTTGAGGATTGCCCGGAATATAACCAGATGCGGGACTTCTGCCAGGCTGTGAACATTGTTGGAGCATGGGCGGGCGCTCCGGAAGTATCGCCGGAAAGCATCGTATGCAACGTTAAGACGCGCGATCCAGGCATCACAGGGACGGAGCAGCGGAAAGAGGACTTGAAAGCGGCCTATTGTTGGCTGTGGGAGGTTGTCCCGCTTTTGTCCGAGAATGAGGGCGATTTAGAACGTGCTTCTAGGATGTTTTTGCAGAAGCTAAACAGCATTCACTACGAAATGGAGCGCTTGGGCGTGTTCAGAACGGAGCGGAGGCGGTAAGATGCAGATAGTTGATCTTATGGCGCTGCGTGTGAAGAAACAAGGCCGTTTAGACTTCAAGGCGGTACAAATGACAGCGGACCAGATAACGGCACGGCGGGCGGCGCTTCGGCAGTGGCTCATGAAAAGTCGTTTTGCGAATCTGTCGAATGATACGCTGGATGCTGTGCGCTTCTGGAAGCTGGCAGCAGGCGGCTACATACTGGAAGATGCGGGCGGCTATGAATATTACCTGTCTGAAAGTCAGTTGAACGGCGAAGAGCCGGAGCAGGCAGCAGGAGAAAGGGCGAACGATGGCAAATAGACGCTTTTACTGGATGAAGCTACCAAGTGACTACTTCGGGCAGCTGATTCAGAAGAAAATGAGAAAACAGCCGGACGGGGCAGAAATGCAGCTGATTTACTTGAAAATGCTGCTTTACTGTATCGACAAGGACGCGGAGATCATCTTTCAAGGGGTTTATGATTCCGTGGAAGATGAAATAGCCGAGGAAATAGGCGAGGAAGCGGAGGCAGTAAAGAAAACGCTCTCTTTTCTGGAGGCAAACAAGAAACTGGAACGAACGGAGCACGGTTTTATATTGCCGGAGGCGTTGGAAAGAGTTGGTTCAGAGGGAACATCTGCGGAACGGATGCGAAACATGAGACAGCGGAAAGCGTCACAAAGTGACGGGGAGGTGTCACAATGTGACACGGATGTAACGGGATGTGACGCAGGCGGTGCACAATGTAACGTAGATATAGATAAAGATATAGATATAGATCAAGAGAAAGATAAAGATAAGAGTAAGATAAAGAGTATATACTGCGTAGAGCTGTCAGAGACACCTCAACGCCAGCAGCCGCCAAAAACTGATAAAAAGCCGGAGACAATAGAAGTAGAACCGGTTCCAAGTGGCTACAAGATTATCTTACTTGATAAGAGCTTTTATGAAATCCCGCTTGAAAAGCTGAACTTCTGGAAAGAATCCTATCCGGCTGTGGATGTGGAACAGGAGATCCGGAACATGGAAGCGTGGGCGGATGCGAACCCAATAAAGCGAAAAACCCGAAACGGGGTAGTGCGTTTTATCACTAATTGGCTTAAAAGGGAACAGGACAAGGGCGGCAGCTACCAGAGGGGAAACAGCCGACAGAATGCATCGTATGATTTAGAGAGCTATTTACAACAGAGAATAAACGGAGGTAATGCGAATGATAACACAGGAACAGGCTTTACAGATTATTCAGCTTTTTAAAACTGCATATAAGGAGAATTACCGGGATGTATCGCCGGAAGAGGCAGAGCGGAAAGCGGTCATTTATCGGGACATTCTTCAAGATTACACCTTTGAACAGGTGCAGATGGGGATCCGGGCGTATATGTCAGAAAATCATCAGTATGAGCCAAAGCCGGGGCAGATTATTGCCAGAATCCGGGGAAATATAGGCAACCTGGACGAGCTGGCAGCAGAAGCATGGGGCGAAGTATGGAAAAAGATTGTTTGCCGGGCAAGTGCGGCAACACAGGAAGATTACAACGCTCTTCCGGAGCTGACCCGGAAAACAGTTCCGTTTAGCTTATTGCTTACTTGGGGAACGGCAGAGGATCCGAACATTGAAACATTCGCCCGTAGAGACTTTATAAACGATTACAAGATTGTTTTAGAGCGGGAACAGAAACGGCAGGCGATACCAAAGGCAGCGCTGGAAGCTCTGCAGCGTTCAGCAGAGCCGGAGAAGCTGGAAGAGAGGACGGCAGATTCAGCTATAACGCCTTGCATCAGTGACGGCCAGACAGTAAAGAAGAACACCGGCTATACGGACTCCGAAGAGTACCAGCGGAAGCGGGCGGCTTTGTACGAACGATTGAAAAAGTAAAATAAAAAAAGCCCTTGGGATGTTGGCGCATCCATAAGGGCAAGGCTTACAGCCGGAGCTGTGAAAAGACTATTTAAAATATAATACCACAGCCCGGCGGAAAGGGAAAGACATGAAAGAAGAAAAAATAAATTTATGTGATTTATCAGAGGAAATAATCGGGATTTCGAGAATAGTATCGGGGCTGTCGAATCAGTTGGATAATAAAAAGACGGATTCACTGACGCAGGAGAGCTTACAAGATGCGCTGTTTGGCGTGTCCACGCATCTGGATAGAATCGCGGATGATTTGCGCGATGCAGATGCAAAATAACGAACTGCTTTTTTTAAAGTCGGATTTTCCGACATTTCAAGCTGCTTCCCAAATTGGGAATGTGGGACGGCTTTTAGACAAAAATGTCCGAAAGTACAGACGGCTTTACATAGATTTAATCAGACTGAACCGCTGACCGCTGCGATAGTGCGGGAAGTAACGAAATGTGACACCCTTGGAGGAATAAGGGGAGTAGCGAAACGCGACACCCTTGGAGGTATAGGAATGAATGAAAGAATGACATGGGAGTTCCTGAAAGCATCGTTGTTTATCAATTTTCTGTTTGCGCTGGCGTTCTGCTTCGTGAAATAGAGTCGGAAAGCGCGACGGAAAAGGAGGAAAAACGTGATAAAGATAAAAATATCGTATGAGCGGCCGGAAGAGCTGCAGAAAGTCCTTGAAAGGCTGGCGCCGAATGTGAAGAATTTAAAGGTGGCTAGGAAACAGGACGGCAGATTCTTAAAGGCATATGTGACAATGGAATAAGATTTTGGCAGGGGATAGGCACTTGAAAAAAAGCAGCTTATCCCCTGTTTTTTCTTTGAAATGGCTTGAAAAACAGCCGGAATCCTTTGTAAAATCAATGGTTTTCTTGAATATATCCCCCTATTATGGTATAATAGATATAGCAAACAAAACATTGATAGTACCCCACAGAAAAATGTGTGTGCCTGTTTACTCTCCAAACTGTGGAAGCCTTTGATAGAATGGCGCGGGAATAGCTTAGTTCAGAAATGAACGAAGTTGTTTCTGCGCCTTTTTGTTTGCTTAAAATAGCCTACCGGGCGTAAAACGGGAAAGGAAATGGAATGGAAAATAACACTAACACTCAGACAGAGGGAAACAACACCCAGCAGACAGCGGGGGATAGCACAGAACCGAAGACGTTCACACAGGAAGAAGTGAATAGAATCGTTCAGGACAGATTAGCGAGAGAAAGAAGAGGCACCGGGCAGACTATCGAGGAAAGAGAATTGGATCTTACCCGGCGAGAAAATAGAATGAAATGTGCTGAAAAGCTGACGGAAGCAGGATATCCGAAAGAATTGTTAGATATCCTTGATACATCAAACGCTGAAACGTTCATGGAGAATGTCGGGAAACTGGCAGCGATGCAGATCCAGGCGCCGAACGCAGCACCGATCCCGCGGGTGGTGGGCGTTACTCCGGGCGCTCTCAAAGATGGCGAGGAGGCGGATATTCGAAAGGCTTTCGGCTTAGACTGAAAGGAGTTAATGAATGTCGATTGATTTAGTAACAAAGTTCGCCCCGTATACGGACGAAAAATTTAAGGCAGAAAGTAAAATTTCACTGCTTACGAACCAGGACTTTGATTTCGTAGGTGCCCGCATTGTCAAAATTTATAAAATCAGTACCGCGGAAATGAACGATTATGTCCGCCATCCGGTTTCTGACTATGCGGCTTCCAGATACGGAACAGCGAAAGACCTTGACGCCACTACAGAAAGTTTTGAAATGACAAGAGATCGATCGTTCACAATTGACAAATTGGATGCGGACGAAACAAACCAGCAGCTCACAGCGGCAAAGGCACTTGCCAGACAGCTCCGTGAGGTAGTGATTCCGGAAGTGGACGCATACACCTATAAAGTGATGGCAACGAAAGCGGGCAATAAACCGGATGCGGTAGCGCTTACCGCTGAAAATATCTATACGGAGATTCTGAAAGCGAGCAAGGCGCTGGATGATGAGGAAGTGCCGGAGACTGACAGACAGCTTGTTGTCAGCCCGGAAGTGTACCAGCTTATGAAGCGTTGCAAGGATATCACAATGGAAACGGAGATCGGGAACGATTTAAGGATCCGCGGCGTAATTGCCAACCTTGACGGCACGAACGTGATCAAGGTGCCGGCGGTAAGACTTCCGGAACACTTCGGTTTCATGCTGGCTCATCCATCCGCGACGGTAGCACCAACCAAACTGGCTGACTATAAAATCCACCAGGATCCGCCGGGAATCAGTGGTGATCTGGTAGAGGGGCGTATCGTCTATGATGCGTTTGCGCTGGATAATAAAACAAAGGCTATTTATTATCAGGCACAGCCGGAATAATAAAAGAGCGCTTCGGGCTTTCCTGTTGGATTGTTCGGGGCGCTTTTTTTATGTGAGGTGGTAGATGGGAAAAATAAGATTACGGACAAACAGTGCAACGGAGGTGCGCCGGACTATATCACGGGTAATCAACATGGTCGCGAACGGAGAAATGGACAGCAAGACCGGAAATACAATCATAGTTGGCTGTAATGCGGTTCTGTCATCCATTCGCACAGACGAACAGAAACGCCGGATTGATGAGCTTGAACGGCTTATCAGAGAGAGCGAGGAAGGAGAGGGCAATGGATAGGATAGAAAGCCTTGAAAGGAGATTTAATCGCCTGCAGCGCTGCGAAATAGAAGATATGTTTGATGTAGAGCTGAATATTTACGGCTATGATTACGCGGTGGAAGAGTACGGGAAAGAATACGTTGATCGCCGGATGAAAGGAGGAAAAGAGAGTGGATGAGATTCTGAAGGTGCTTGCGATCGTACTTGGGGTTTGGCTGGGGCGCTGGATTGCAGGAAAATGGGATAAATAACAAAGAGGGGTAAGGACATGACGAACGAGGAACTTGTGATCCGGATCCAGTCCGGGGAGGATGTGGGAAACAACATGGCGCTTCTGTATGGACAGGTAAAAAACTTTATTCGGTCGATCGCCTGGCAGTATCGGGACAGCGGAGAAATGGAAGATTTAGAGCAAGAAGGCTATCTTGCATTGTATCCGGCTATAGACAACTTCGATCCGGATGCAGGCTGTAAGTTCCTTACCTATGCAGCACCTTGGATCCGGCAGGCAATGCGGCGCTATCTGCAGAACAGCGGCGGCTGTGTGCGGCTCCCGGTGCATTGCCTGGAACAGATTCAGAAGATGCAGAAATATCAAGCCGAATATTACAGAAAACACGGTTGTGATGCGTCAGATGCCGAGATTTGCCGCTTTATGGGTCTTACCCTTGAACAGGTCGAGGGACTTCGGGAAAACGCCTGTATGATGAATCTGCGAAGTCTGGAAGCACCTGTAACAGGGCGCGATGGTTCAGAGGATGCCACAGCGGGCGAACTGGTTGCATCTGCTGAAAGTCTGGAAGAGGATGTAATAGAGCGGATCCAGCGCGAGGAATGCAGCCGGGAGGTGTGGGCGTGTGTGGATGAGCTGGAGCCGAAGCAGGCGGCGATCATCCGGGCGAGGTACCAATATAGCGCCACGCTGGAAGAGGCGGGGCGGCTGTGCGGTCTGACGGCATCAGAGGCACGGACAAAGCAGAGCAAGGCGATCCGGCGGCTGCGGAGCTGGGACTATCGGGAGCGCCTGGCGCGGTTTCTGCCAGAGTACGAAGAAATATACGGCGATGGACTGCGAGGAAATGGCGTGGAACGCTTTCAGAGGACATGGACAAGCAGCACCGAGCGCGCCGCGCTGCATCTGGTAGAGTGATGTTTCTTAGGGACTGTTTGGGGACTGAAATCGTAAAAAGTCCCCGAAAGTTAGAAAAAGATAGAGAAAATGGGATTCGAAAAACCCTTATAAATCAATGGTTTCAAGACTTTTTACAGAGCATGGAAAGGCTTTTCTTCTCGTTCGTAATGCGTAGGTCGCCGGTTCAAGTCCGGCAGGGAGCTGATGAGTGGAACCCCTCTTGATTATCAAGAGGGGTTTCTTGCATAATAGGAAATACCTTGGAATTCTCCATTGCCTGTGAACAGTTACTATTACACAAGAAGGTACGGCCTTTATTCCATATAACCACTTGCACGATCTCCGCAAATGATATAAAATAATAACATACAAAAGACAAGGCGGCAGACGGCAGAGTTCGTACTGCCGCTTCCGTTTGCCAGGAAAGGATATTTCATGCCATGAGACAAGAAGAATGGACGGTAGAAGCGGCAGATGCATATCTGAATGAGATACCGAAATTTACCAGTGAAAAACATACGGCGGAGGGGCTTCGCAGGATGCTTTCATACCTGAATGCATTGCCGCAGGAGGAAAGAATCGTACATGTGGCCGGAACGAATGGGAAAGGGTCGGTCTGCTCGTTTCTCGATGCGGTTTTGCAGAAAGCCGGGAAGCGGACGGCGCGGTTTACGTCTCCTCATCTGGTGCGCGTGACGGAGCGTTTTTCTTTTGATGGACAGGAAGCAGACGATGCACTGTTCCTGGAGGCATTTGAGGCGGTTAAGGCATCATATGTTCATTTTGAGCAGGAAGGACTGGGGCGTCCGACGTATTTTGAATATCTGTTTTTGATGTTCATGTGGATGGTGCGCCGGAAAAAGCCGGAGTATGTGATTCTGGAAACGGGGCTCGGCGGACGGCTGGATGCAACGAACTGCATCGAGCATCCAGCGCTTACGGTCATCACTTCAATCAGCCTTGACCATATGGAATACCTGGGCGGCACGGTGACACAGATCGCGGGCGAAAAGGCGGGAATCCTGAAAAAAAATATGCCGGTGGTGTACGATGATACGGATGCGGCGGCTTCGGCAGTTATCAGAAATCGGGCGGCGGAACTTTCCTGTCCGGCATATCCGATCAGCCCGGCAGTGTATACGGATCTTCGGCGGGAACATGGCGGGATGATTCTAAGGATAAAAGAGAAAAGCCAGCGTCTGTTTATTCCCTTCGAAGCGGAATATCAGGCGGTCAACGCCTGCATCGCTTACCAGGCGGCGCGGCTTCTTGCAGTGGACGGGGAGACAGCGGCAGCGGGCATTCGGAATGCGGTATGGCACGGACGCATGGAGGAGATCCAGGACGGAGTTTATCTGGATGGCGCTCACAATGAGGGCGGAATCCGTGCGTTTGTGGGCGCGGCGGCAGAGGTGGCAGCGCGCAGAAGAGAAGAGTCCGGGAAAGATGGTCGGATTTTTCTGCTGTTTGCAGCCGTTTCAGATAAAAATTATGAATCGATGCTGGAAACACTGATGCGGAAACTGAAGCCGGATCGATTGGTGCTGACTCATTTATATACATCGCGGGCACTTTCGATGGAGGCGATGGAAAAAGCAGCACACCGGGTGGCAGATGGCTGTGAGGTTCAAAGTATACCAGATGTAAAAACAGCTTATCAGACACTGGTTCAGGAAAAACGTCCGGAGGATACCTGCTTCTGTGTGGGTTCTTTGTATTTAATCGGAGAGCTGGAGAAAAAGATTTCCCGAACTGGATTTGACAGCACCGCCAGAATGGTGTAAGATTAGCGGGAATGTATATCCATGTAATAAAGGAAGAAACTCTGGAGGAAAAACATGAGTGGCGAAGGAATGACAATCAATTTCGAAGAAGAAATCGAACATTTTAAACCGAGTCTGGAGGTCGAGGAGGTCGGCGAGGCGATCGTGAAGAGTGACCTGACAGATATGTCGGATATTATGATGGAACTTTTAAAACATATGAAGGAATAGGCGGACATGATGGATCGAACAAGAAAAATTCGCCTGATTTCCAACAGCTTTTACAATGCCGGGCTGGAACGGGCAAAGAGACGGGATTTAACAGGGGCGGTCGAGTATCTGAAAAAATGCCTGAACCTGAACAAGTATCATATTGATGCCAGAAATCTTCTCGGACTTATCTATTATGAGATGGGTGAGGTGTCGGAGGCGCTGGTGCAGTGGGTTATCAGCATGAACTTTAGGGAGCAGGATAACCGGGCTGATTATTATTTAGACCAGATTCAGCGCAAGCAGGATCGTTTGGATCAGGCGAGCGCGACGATTCAGAAATATAATCAGGCGCTTCTGCAGGCGCAGACCGGAAGCGACGATCTGGCGACCTTACAGCTTACAAGAGTTGTAGAAGCTAATCCGAGATTTGTAAAAGCACATCTTCTGTTGGCTCTTTTGCATATTAGTCATGAGGATTATACGAAAGCGGGCAAATCCCTGTATAAGGTACTCAAGATTGATAAAAACAATCCCAAGGCGAACTGGTATATGGAGATTGTTAAGGAACATACCGGCAAGGCGGATATCGAGCGGAGAAAGCTGAAAAACGCATTTTCCCACCGCCAGATGCAGGATGATGATGTCATTATGCCGCCGACGTACAAGGAGAATACGGGACTGCAGTCGGTACTCAATATCGGCGCGGGACTGCTTTTGGGCGCGGCAGTTATCTTTTTCCTGGTGATGCCAGCCAAGATTAAGCAGGCAAATAATGCACATACGCAGGAAATGCTCCAGTACAACGAGCAGCTCAATCAGAAAAATGAAGAGATTGACAGTTTAAATGAGAGCATTGAGACCTCGAAAAAGGACAAAGAAGAGGCGGAGAACAAGCTGGATACGATGCTCAACAGCAATGACAGCGTTCTGAACCAGTATGCGAAGCTCGTCAAAATGCTGCAGGCATACCGCAACAATAACCTGGCAGAGGCGGTTACCTATTATGAGGGCTTTGATCCGTCATTATTTACGGACGAGACGGTCGTTTCCATTGCCAACGGGGTAAAGCAGGACATCGAGACAAATGGCTACCAGACGCTGGAGGATCTGGCATACACGATGTGGTCGGCAGGCCGTATGGCGGAAGCACTGGCAGATTACCAGACCTGTCTGGCGATCCGTCCGGCAAACCCGAAGGTTATCTTCAGCATGGGTATGATTTACCGGGCACAGGGCGAGACAGACAAGGCGGTCGAAATGTTTACGCAGATTGTGACCCAGTATGCGGATTCCGAGCAGGCGGACAAGGCAAGACAGCAGCTCGCCGAGCTTGCGCCGGATAACCAGCAGGCTGCAGTTCCAGGTCAGTCCATCATCAGTCAGGGAGAGACTGCGGCGGATGAAACGGCAGCAGGCAGCGGAGCGGAGACGCAAGCGGCGCAGTAAGTACAAATATAATACGGCAGATAATTAAGAAGAAAAGCACTGTAAAGATAAAAACTTTACGGTGCTTTTTTGTTTCATAGGAAATTACGTCCTATGAAACAAAAAACGCTCCGCGAGGATGCGCACTCGCGCGAAGCAGAAA
>ERZ773188.1728-NODE-1728-length-23298-cov-13.165727_pt1 | contig 23298 bp, 18 predicted proteins | sample MGYA00581011_ERZ773188 | MGnify/ENA primary metagenome ERZ773188 (study PRJEB29015, sample SAMEA2737798) | human gut metagenome | biome: human gut; feature: human-associated habitat; material: faeces | place: China | collected 2012 ...
CCAACGTCCAGACGCAGTTTTCTTCGCGGATATGCAGCATTTTCTCGTCCATATCACGTCCAATTACACGAATTGTCGCGGTTTTACTCATGCGCTGACGATGCATGAGCCATGTCGTATCCGCCACGCCCATAATGCCCGTTGAACCGGAAATTTGATCGTAGGGGTCTGACGATGATTGTTTACGCAAATGATGCACCAGCAGGATGCAAATGCCGTACTTGTCGGCAAGTTCCTTTAATGCACCAATATCCTTATAGTCATTGGCATACATACTACCATTCCGGTCGGCTTTTCGCACCTTTTGCAAGGTATCGATGACGATGAGGCTAATATCGGGGTAAGTATGGACGAAACTGACGATTTGTTCCTCCAATCCCTGCCCAATTCCGTTACTTTCCGTCTGCAAGATGAGACGTTCCGGGTCTTCTTCTGCATCGACAAGCTGGTAAAGGCGCTCTTGCAGACGACCCAGTGTATCTTCCAGCGAGAAATACAGCACGGTTCTCGGTTCTATTTCACGCCCCCACACAGATTTCCCTTGCGAAATCTGTAAGCAAAGCCACAGTGTCAGCCAGCTTTTGCCCGCCTTGCTGGGACCGGCAAACAGCGCCAATCCGGCTGGGAGCAGACCGGGAATAATCCACTTTACGGGCGGTATCGGTGTTGCAAGTAGCGCGCCGGCGGTAATGGTTTTCGGTAATCTTGTGGTAGTCATTCACATCATCCTTTCTTGTTTGGTATACATCTATTATCTCATACTATCGTCTTTTTGTGTGTAGTAAGTTTTACTCTCTAGTGTTAAGTTGTACGGCTCACGCCGCCCCACAGCCCCACAAACGCGCCAAACGGCGTTTTTGCGGGTGATGTCGCGTCCGTGTGCGATGCGGAGTATCTGCCCCACACGGGGCAGATTTTGGCGAGATGTGGGAGTGAATCAGATTTGATTCACTTTTTCGATTTTGATCCAAGATAGTGAATCAGTTCTGATTCACTTTGGTGGTCCGCGTGCGTATTTCGTACAATCTCTCAGAATTGGTCTAATCATAAGTTCACTACCTTTCCGTGCTGTATCGTTATTCTGTGTAACCCTCTTGAATACACTTTCCGGGGGAGAAAAAAGAGCCCGGAGAACCTTACCGATTTGGTAAGGCCCTCCGGGCTCTTATATATTATCTCTGTTCTATCCGGGCGTAAGGGTACACTTTTCCCGCAAATTTTGATGTGAATTCAATAAAAATCAAATACTGCGCGTAATATCGTCAATCATGCGGTGATCTAAATAATAAAAGAAACCGCGCACATCAAATATCACTGATTGGTTTTCAACTTGTTCTGAAAAAACTTCGTGTTATACAGTTTCAGTGCTGCGGGAACATCCAACTGATTGTTGCAGAATCCCAGCGTCTTTTCACAGTTGTGACCCATATCTGCAATCAGCAACAATCCGGAAACAAAGGCGGCCATACCACTGTTAAGGAACAGCAGCGGATCGGCCATCTCCTGTGGGGTGGCAAGGCGTCCTGCGCCGCCGTTTTCTTTGACAAGATTATCCTGCCCGCCGGCCATTTTCTCAAATTCTTTTTTCATGCCGGTGTCGGTGGAGCCCGGCAGCAATGCATTCACACGGATCCCGCGCTTTCCAAGCTCCACGGCTTTCAGCGAGGTATAGTAGTTCATGGCACGCTTGGAGAGGGTGTAGGCCATAACACCCACGCCATCCTTAGGAGAAACTGATTTCATAAACGCAACCATTTCATCCCATGTCTTGCAGTCCATAACTTTCACATACTCTTTGCGCCATTTTTCCCACATCAGACCACCACAGCTTGTCACATAGGCAATGCTGCCGCCGGACGGAATGCGTTTTTCCAAATATGTATCGGTCATGTACTTGTTTGCTATAAAATTCACTGTGAACGTCAGCCAGTAACTTGTCCGCGCCCCGGACAGACCCGCCACACCGAAGAATCGGTCAATCACCTGCGGCAAAACGCCAAAGGCCGCATCAATGCTTCCTTTATCGGACAAGTCTGTTTCAACAAAGGCTGACAAGCCCTCTATATCTGCTTTATTGCGATCCAGTGCGTATACCTGTGCGCCCAGTGCCACCAGTTTTTCACACAGTGCTTTGCCGATGCCGCTGGCGGCACCCGTTACAACGCAGACCTTATTTTGATAATCTTCCAGCATGGATTTGTTTCTTTCTCAATGAAACTTCGCGGCGGCCAACGACAGTGTTCCATAGCCCTTCATGCGGAAATAAATGGCACTGATTCCATTAGGGATTGCCAGTTCCGTCGTCTGCCATCTCCACTCGTTCCCTCTTGCCGCCGAAACCGTGCCTATCGGCTCACCATCCGCAGTGAGGAGTACGTCAAAGCCGCCATAATAGCACATACCACGCGTCTTGACCGATACTTTCGTGACATTCTGAAAATTCAGATATTTGAATCCAACTACCGTACCGGGAGTCAAATTGCAGATATATGCTTCCGGTTTACTTTCACTTTCCGGCATGACATCCGCGCCGTCCTGCGTGATGTACGGGAACGGATTCTGCCCGACCTCGGCATTGACCGGCGGCGGCTGCGTCATATACAGGTTACAGGCGGCATAGGCGGGCAGTTCACGCAATTCGACAGCCGGCAAGGGAGCGCCGCTCGGTCCGCTTGTTGTGATTTCCGCCTGCGGGATACGCCCGTCCGGCAAAATTTCAATCGGTTCCACCATGCCTTGACGGCAGAACATACTGCTGTTCGTGTGGCGATGGTAGAACACATACCAGCGCCCATTTATCTGTTCGATACTGCCGTGGTTGTTGCCCGTAAAATACCGCGCCGTATCACACAAGCCTAAATCGGCATTATCTACCAATGTGCCGCCATAAACAAAGCCGCGGCAGGGGCTGTCACTGACAGCATAGCACAGTTCATGGCTCAACTCGGACGAGTAGATAAAATAGTACTTATCCCCCACTTTGCGGATACTGCTTGCCTCGAAAAATGCGTGTCCCTCAAAGCCCGTTCCTTTTGCAGTCTGGGCACCGGGTACAACAGCCGGATAGGTTTGCTCAACAGTCAGCATATCGGGCGCAAGGCGATAACAGAGCGCCCCTGTGCGACCCGGCATCATCGGCGGGCAGAAGCCGCTGTATAGCCATGTGGTTTCCCCCTCGGTCAGCACACCGGGGTCAAATTGCTGCTCATCACCGGGGCGTGCGCCCAAAGTCGTGCCATCCGGGTAATGAACATCCCCGTAATAGGTATATTTCCCTGCGGGGGTATCACAGACAGCCACCGAGATGGCAGAGGTTTCGTTCAGCGCATAATAGAGGTAGTAGCGTCCATCCGGACCGCAGGTCACATCGGGGGCGTACAGGCACTGGCGGCCATCCTCGTTATGGGCAGCTTCGGCGCGGGTGTAGATGATGCCCTCGTACTGCCAATCAGTCAAGTCATCCACCGGGGCTGACCAGCATACATAGTCGTTCTGGCAAAAAGCATATCCGGCAAAGCGGTCATGGCTGCCGTAGATATAGACACGTTTGCCAAACACATGCGGTTCACCGTCCGGCACATACTCCCAGCTTGGGAGATACGGGTTCATTCCGTGATTTTTCATAATTAATTATGACCATACCTTTCCGTTGCGCTTCAAGGTACAAACAAGAAATGAAATGCGTTTGTACTGTACGCAGCATGGTTGAATTTGATATAATTTGCTTGAGAGAGCAGGCACACTACAGAGCACGTAGAGATGAGTGGATACGATGTGTTTAATCGCTCTGCATAGTTATGTGTGCCGGATACCCTTTCAAGCACAAACAAGTAGGGCTTAGAACCCTGTAAACTTATCTTTGGAGAGACAGACTACTCAATCTTTCAGTGGGTGTCCAGTCCCTGCCTGTTCCCTCAATTCTTATTTTGAGGGGATGAGTTATGCTTAAAATTGTTTACCCGATTTGCTGTGGAATGGATGTTCATAAGTCGTTTCTTGTTGCCTACATTAGAATTATGCGGTATTGCCAGTATTTTATTCAGCGGCTGCTTCCGTGGTCGCAGCGGCACGAGCCTCAAGATCCTGTTTGATTTGGGGCATCTGCTTATCTACAGTGTAGAAGCGCAGAATCACAGCAACAACAAGCATGAGAGCCAGCGGAGCAACGGATGCCAGTACACGAATCATCATAATGGCAGAATCGACCTGCACATCCGCACCACCGACATAGCCGGAAGCACTCATCAAAACGCCCATCAGGAAGCCGCCCAATGCATTGCCAAGCTTGCCGGAAAGACCGGTCAGGCTGCCCATCGTGCCTTCCATACGCTTAAAGCCTTTCCATTCGTTGTAGTCAGCTACATCGGCAATAAACATATTGAACATCATATTCAGCGGCACGGCACCGGCAGAAACGAGCAGAAGCGCCACCATAAAGAATACCATGTTGCCACCTGCAAAGAACGTTGCAAGGTAGCCGATGCAGCCTACCAAAATACCGATGACAGACATACCGGCCATACCAAATTTTTTGCGCAGTCCGGGCAGGGCAAAAGCCAGCGGCAATACCAGAATCGTGACCACCGAGGCAACGCCCATCATTCCAAGGTTTCCGATGACGTACTGCCAGTAGTAAGTGCCGACACCCAAGCCCATGGCAATGCTCCGTACAAAACGAACCATGCAGATAATAAGAACCGGGCGGCTTTCCTTCAGCAGAGGCAGCAGGTCTTTAAGATGTGTCTGTTCGCCATTTTTCTCAGAGACGGGGGTGAATTTTTCAGGAATGGTAAGGATGCGCAGCATACCGATTGCGGTCAACGGGATAGCAATCATACCGACCAGACGGCTCCAGCCGACGGCATCGGTTCCGACCTTTGCCATTGCCGTGGGGAACAAGACATTAAATACCATTGCACCGACCATCGTAAAAATACTGCCGTAACCAACGATTTTAGACTGCTGTTCCTTGTTTTCGAAGGCGCGAACCATGTACACAACATTGTTGGCATTCAGGAACGTAACGCAGATGGAGTTCATAAAGGTGTACATACAGAAGATCCAGATGCACTTGGCCGCGGTAGCAAAGCTCGTCGGGCAGCTGAACAGCAGCCATGTGGACAGCCACAGGAACAACATAAAAATCTCATACGGGCGACCCTTACCCCAGCGGGTTTGCGTGCGGTCGACAATAAAGCCCGCAACTATATCGGTAAAGCTGTCAAAAATTTTGCTGACCATGAACAGTGTGCCCACCAGAGCAGGGGCAAGCTGCAGTACATCGGTACAATAGAACGTGGCATAGCTAAGCATCAGTGTGGACAATGCTACGGAACAGGAACTGGAGTTCCACAAAATCAGCTTGCCCAAACCGACTTTTTCGGCCTTGCGCTGCTGCTTGCGCGCCAGCTTTTCTTCTTTTGTCATAATGATTTCTCCTTCAACTTGTGTGGTAGAGGCTTACCGTGTCAATCGATTGTGGTCTTATTGTATCAGAGGATTCGTCATCTTAACAGACAAAAATTGGCGCAAGAGAAATATATTTGGCTTCGTTTGCCGGAAAACGCCAATTATCTTCTGCAAGCGCTAAATAGCTATTTCTAATGCGGCTGCGTTCTGCTATAATACCAGTAGTAGAAACGCAAAAGGAGGTCTCGCAGTGGATCATGTCTTAACTATCGCCGAAGAACGGCTCAATTTGTTTGCCCACATGGCGAACAGCGCTTGCGGACTGAGCTTATGGTGCTTTGGGATGAAAAATCAGCTGTACACCTGCACCTGCCCGGCTGAGAAGGAGTTCCGTTTATTTCTGGATTTAGGGCAGTGCCTCGACTATGCTATTGCTCATGGTCCCGAAAGCCATACTCCCATTTTGATGAGCGACCCTATCGGTATGCTTTGGGTCGCTGAGTGCGTATTGCACGGCGATGATGCCGGCTATCTGGTAATATTGGGACCCGTGTTTGATGCCGCAGCTTCTTGGCAGACTCTTCAAAATTGCTTGCGCGGTATGAATCTGTCGGTGTCCTTGACCGCAACCATTATGGAAAAATTGGAACAGGTTCCGATTTTGCCTTTATCTACGCTGCATCAATATATCAAAATGCTGCATTGGGTTCTCTATGAGGAAACTCTGGATGTAGGGAGTATCCGTCTGCAAAATCGAAGCAACATAATTCCCGATAAGGAAAAGTCCCCCTACCCTTGGGATCCGGACCGTGCCCGCGTGGTGGAAGCACAAATCATGCAGCGAATCCGCGAGGGAAACATTTACTATCCGGATAATAGTAAAGGCATGGAACGTTTTGCTGATAAAGATGCCTATAATTTGGGCAATCCCCTGAGGGAAAACAAAGATACCGCTATTATTTTCACGGCGCTTTGTGCCCGTGCTGCTATGGATGGCGGGCTTTCCCCCCGCATTGCAAAACAGCTGGAGGTGCAGTACATCCGTGCTATTGAACAATGTACCGACGTAGGGCTGATTGAAGTCAACAGCGCAATGGTATCGGACTTCGTTCACCGCGTCCACGACTGCCGTATGAATCCGGCTCTATCCGATGCTGTTCAGGAGATTTGTGCCTATGTGCATAGCCATCTGACCGATGACATTTTGCTGGATGACATAGCCGCTGCGGTGGGTTACACTTCCTACTATCTGACAAAGAAATTTTACCGCGAGACAGGACAGCGGATGACAGATTACATCAATCACGCCAAAATACAATACGCCTGTGTTCAATTAACAGGAACAGACAAAACGCTGCAGCAAATCAGCGAGGAACTGCATTATAGTTCCCGCAGCTATTTTACCGCCGTATTCCGCAAGGTAATAGGATGCAGCCCCACGGAGTACCGCAATAACGGAGGAAACAAACCATGACCTTGACCAGCCATACAGATTTTGCCGCTTTTCTGGAGGCGGTACAGCAATGCCGTGGGGAGGTACTGTTTTGTACCCAGGAAGGCGACAAGCTGAATCTGAAATCCACCCTGTCCAGATATCTGTTCGCCGCGTTAGCCGGGAATGAGGAACTGCTGAGAAAGGGAAAAATCGTCTGCCAGTTTCCACAGGACGAGGAAAAATTGACACACATCCTTTCCGCCTCGATGTAAAAGCAAACAGGGAATAAAGGCAGCACCGCACAATTTCCGCCTTACGGCTTAAGCACCGCTTCGGCACTTAGAATTATGCGGTATTGCCTAAAAAATGGCGTTTGCGTATTTTGTTTGGCTTTTTTACCAAAGAAAGTCGAATTAGTATACGTAAACGCCATTTATTTTGTTTTCTGCGCGGAAGCAGCACTTTATACTGTAGGGTATACAATACAGAAAGATGGGTGCTTCCTATGAATCTCTATGCCCTTTCCGTGAATCATCGTGTGAACCCTCTCGGCATCAACTCTGCCGAGCAGCCCTATTTCGGTTGGAAACTGAAAAGTGAAAAACCGAACACAATGCAAGCCGCATATCGCTTACGGATCTATGCAGACGATACGGTTTGCTTCGACAGTGGGCGGGTGGAAACAGCATGCAACGCTTTTGTTTGCGGTCCCGATCTTCTGCGACCGCAAACATTCTACCGCTGGGCAGTGACTGTATGGGATAATCATGGCGAAAATACCACTGCCGAAAGCAGCTTTGAAACCTCACTGTCTGCCAAGGAATGGAAAGCCGATTGGATGCGCACACCCCGCGCCTATGTGCAGCGCAAAAAAGGGTTCGGCACACAGCCGCCGGCCACGCTGTTTCGTCGCGCGTTTACCCTTAGCGCTGCCCCCCGCCGTGCGCGGCTATATGCCACCTGCCTTGGAGTTTACCGCCTGACCGTAAACGGAAAACGCCCCGATATGCGGGAGTTTGCCCCGGAACACACATCTTACAAGGGTTTGTTGTGCTTTCAGACTTACGATTTAACGGCACTTTTGCATATCGGCGAAAATGTACTGGGCATGGAAGTCGGCGACGGCTGGTATTGCTGCCCGCAGACGCAGCCGCCCATCGATGGCTTGCAGCCCGACCATACGGTGTTGTTCCAACTTGAAATTGAAAATGCCGATGGCACACACACCCGTATTTGCTCCGACGAAGGCGTGCTGACACACGAGAGCGCTGTGCGTGCCTCGGATATTTTTGATGGAGAACTCTATGACGCGCGTCTGGCTTTGCCCGGCTGGGATATGCCCGGTTTTACTGCTGCTGACTGGCTGCCCGCTGTCAAAGATACAAAACAGAGCGATTCCGTTTTATACCCGCAGTTTGACGACCCGGTAATCTGCGTAAAAGAATTGCCCGCACAGTGTGTTTATACCAGCCCCAAGGGCGAGACGATCGTGGATTTTGGACAGGTCGTCGCAGGTCGCGCCCGTGTGACTGTGGATTTGCCGGCAGGTGCCGCAGTGACGTTAGAACATTTTGAAGCAGTTGACGCAAAGGGAAACTATTTCAACAACATCGACAGTGCAATGGGCATAACCGAGCAAAAAGACGTGTTCATTTCCGACGGTACGCCGCAAACATTTGAGGCGCGGTTCACTTTTCACGGATTCCGTTATCTGCGTGTCAGCGGGGTGGAAAATCCGATTGCCGAGCAATTTGTGGCTGTCGTTCTTTCTACCGAAAAAGCAAATGCCGGAACCTTTGAATGTTCCAATGCAGATTTAAACCGCTTATACCAAAACACTCGCTGGAGCCAGTGTGCGAATATGCTGTCCATTCCCACCGACTGTCCCCAACGCGAAAAGGCGGGATGGACCGGCGATATCTCTTTGTATGCCAAAACCGCCTTGCTGAATGAGGACGTCACGCCGTTTCTGACCCAGTGGCTGCAATCCCTGCGTGTGGACCAGCGCGAAAACGGCTCGATTCCCTTTACGGTTCCGGATGTGTCTATCTACCACTATGCCGGCATTCAGATGGGGGAGCAAACCGGATGCGGCGGTCCCGTGTGCAGTGCCGGTTGGGGTGATGCTGCCGTGACGGTGCCGATGGCCATGTACGAAGTCACCGGCAATATCCGCATCCTTGAAAAGCAGTATGACAGCATGAAGGGTTGGTGCGACTATGTTATCAGCCGTGCCCGTATTCACGCACCGAACAGCACCCTGCCCGATGAAGTGGAAGAACATCTGTGGGACACCGGATTCCAGTTTGGTGAGTGGCTGGTGCCCAGCCTTGCCGGAGCACCTCAAGAGCAGTTATTCGCCACAATGGCTATAACTTCTGCCTATACAACGCCGATTTTCGGCTGGCTGGTCGTCCACAAAATGGCACAGGCTGCCGCCGTTTTAGGGCGCGAAGAGGATGCTGTTCGGTATCAGGAAGAAGCCGACAAGATGAAACACGCGATCCGGGCAGCACTTATTACGGCTGACGGTGTTTTAAGGTATGAACGGCAGGGTGCTTATGTGCTGATGTTGGTCTTTGGGCTTGTGCCGGATGCATGGGTGGACAAATTCGGTACAAAGCTGGCAGAAATCATTCACGCAAACGGCGACCGCCTTGACACAGGATTTTTGCCCACGCCCTATTTGCTGGATGCGCTCTGCATCGGCGGGCAGCGCGAACTCGCCTATACGCTTTTGTACCAGACAGAGTCTCCGTCGTGGCTGGCGCAGATAAAGCGCGGTGCCACTACAATTTGGGAAAGCTGGGAGATGTATCAGCCCGATGGTACACCTAAAAAAGAGAGCTTCAATCATTATACCTACGGCACGGTAGACGATTGGATTTTCCGCACCATCGGCGGCGTAGACCAAGAGGATACAGGCTATCGGCGGCTTATGATTCATCCTCAGCCGGACAAAAGCTTGACGTGGGCCAAGCGTAGCTTTGAAACGGAGAATGGAACCGTATATGTGTCTTGGAAACGTGAAGGCGGACAATTCATCTTAACCGCCGACATTCCCTGTAATACCACCGCCAGAATCATTCTGCAGGATGGCACACAGCATACGGTCGGCAGCGGTCACTATACATTGAATTGTTAAGGCAACACCGCACAGTCACTTTGCGCTTGGTAACCACGGTGCGCCCGCCCTGATCCAACAGCTGAACGCCGCGTTGAATAAAATCAAGAAAGAGGGATGAACCATGAAGAAGGTTACACTTTCACTGGATAGCTCGTTGAAAGAGATTTTTACCTATGAAGAAAGCCGCGCCGTGTTTGACAAATTCCTGCCCGGTATGCGCACGATGGCAGAAAAACAGCCCGCAACGCTGGGCTTCTCCGTTCGTAAAATTATCCAATTTTCGGGCGGAGCCATCCCTGCCGAAGCTGCCGACGCGCTGGACGCAGCCCTGTGTGCGCTCGAACTGTACAGTGCCGAGCCGGAAATGTCCGACACGCCGCTGACCCCCGACGGGGCTGAGATCGTGTCGGAACCGCCCCGCGACGCCATCTACCCAGGCAAGGTCTGGCGCGACACCAACGGCCGCCGCATCCAAGCCCACGGCGGTGCGTTGTATTACGAGGACGGCGTCTACTACTGGTATGGCGAAAACAAGGACCACACCGACGGCAAGTGCCCGGTTTGGACATGGGGAATGCGCGCCTACCGATCCACCGACTTGTGTAACTGGGAAGATTTGGGCTTGTTCATCCAGCCCGACCTAACCGACAAGGAAGCGCCGCTGTATCCCACGTCCCGCGCTGACCGCCCGCACATTGTCAAATGCGCGTACACGGGCAAGTATGTCTGTTGGATCAAGCACTGCGGTGCCGATGCCTGCTTTACGGTCTTGCAGGCCGACAAATTCTTAGGTCCCTATGAAATTGTCAAAGCCCACTACCGCCCGTTTGGCTGCGAGGTCGGTGACTTTGACATTACCGTTTGCGGCAATACGGCGTACCTCTATATGGACGCAAACCACAACGGTCAGCTGACGATGCGCCTGACGCGGGACTTCTTGGAGGCGGAAGAAAAAATCTGCTGGCAGTACGAGGGTCTGCACGCACCGTTCAGCCGCGAAGCGCCGGCTGTGTTTGAGCATGGCGGCAAGTGGTATATGCTGACCTCCGGCATGACCGGGTATGTGCCGAACAAGAGCGACAGCGCCGTGTCCGACGCGCCCGACAGACCGTTTGTGAGCATCGGTGACCCGCACGCAGATGACGCGAGCCATGCGTCCTTCAACAGCCAAATCTCGCAGGTGTTCAAAGTTCCCGGTAAGCGCGACCTCTACATTGCGCTGGCTGACCGCTGGGTGCCGGACTACCCCGTGGATGCTAAACTGGCGGATCTGCTGGAGCGCTGCACCGCACAACGCTTTGACCCCGAACACTACAAGGCAACGTCCGAAGAAATGCAAACCATGATGCAAAGCCCGATGCTGACCAGCGCCAATACTTCCCGCGCCAATTACGTCTGGCTGCCCATCACATTTGAGGAAGGCAAGCCGAAGATCCACTGGCGCGACAGCTGGAAATTGAGCGATTTTGAATAAGGACAACACCGCACAATTCCCGCCTGACGGCTTAAGCACCGTTCCGGCGGCTGCAGCACGGCTCTCGCTCGCCGTATCGGCACTTAGAATTATGCGGTATTTCCTTTAGACGAATAAGGAGTTTTGTATGCGCAGCACATTGAATTTCAATTCCCATTGGCAGTTCACAAAACCCGGCGCGGCACCGGTGGCTGTGACCCTGCCCCACACCTGGAACGCCGCCGACGGCACCGACGGCGGCAACGATTACTTCCGCGGGATTTGCACCTATACCAAGGAATTCGCCGCCCCCGCACACGCCGACGATGAGGAAGTCTGGCTGGAATTTGAGGGTGCCGCCATGACGGCAGTCGTCACCTTGAACGACCAGGAGCTGACCCGCCACGCGGGCGGCTATTCCACCTTCCGCGTCAATCTGACCCCCGCACTGGCTGCGCAGAACACGCTGACTGTGACCGTGGACAACAGCGCCAACCGCACGGTCTACCCGCAGAAGGCGGATTTTACCTTCTACGGCGGTATCTACCGCGATGTACATATCCTTATTGTACCGCACAGTCACTTTGCGCTGGATAACCACGGCGCGCCCGCCCTGCGCGTGACGCCGGAGGTGTCTGACGACCTGCACAGTGCCGCCGTCACGGTGGAAGCCGCCTGTGAGAACACCCCCGACGGCACCGAGGTTCTGTTTGCCATCGAGGGTGTCGGGGAGCAGACCGCCGCCGTACAGGGCGGCAAGGCTGTGACCGTGTTCCACATTGAAAACGTCCACCTGTGGGACGGCGTGGCGGATCCGTATCTGTACAGCATCGCCGCTTCTCTGCCCGACGGTGATGCCGTGGCGGTACACTTCGGCTGCCGCAAAATTGCTTTCAAACCAGACACAGGCTTCTGGCTCAACGGCAGAAATGTCCGCCTTGTGGGCGCGGCGCGGCATCAGGATCGCGCAGGACTCGGCATTGCGCTGACCGCCGCTGAGCACGAGGAAGATATGCAGCTCCTGCGGGATATGGGCGCCAACACCGTGCGCCTTGCCCACTATCAGCACGCGCAATACTTCTATGACCTGTGCGACAAATACGGTCTTGTCGCGTGGGCAGAGATTCCCTACATCACCGAGCATATGCCCGAAGCCACTGCCAACACGCTGAGCCAAATGGAAGAACTGGTGCTGCAAAACTACAACCATCCGTCCATTATCTGCTGGGGCTTATCCAATGAGATTACCGTCACCACCGGCGTGACAGAAAACTTGACGGCGAACCATCGTCTTCTGAACGACCTCTGCCATCGCCTGGACGCCACCCGCCCCACCACAATGGCGCACGCTTTTATGTTGGACCCCAACGACCCGTTTGTGCAGTTGCCCGACATTTGCAGTTATAATCTCTACTACGGCTGGTACTTGGGTGAATTGCAGCAGAACGATGAATTTTTTGACACGTTCCACAAAAACCACCCCGACCGCGTCATCGGTCTGTCGGAGTTCGGCGCGGACGCAAACCCCGCCTACCAGAGCGCCCGCCCGGAGCGCGGCGACTGGTCGGAAAGCTACCAAGCCGTCTACCACGAGCATATGCTCAAAATGTGGTCGGAGCGCCCTTACATCTGGGCGATGCACGTCTGGAATGGGTTCGACTTCGGCGCGGACGGACGCGGTGAGGGCGGCAAGCCCGGTCAAAACCAGAAGGGTCTTGTGACCTTCGACCGCAAGACGAAGAAGGACGCCTACTTTATCTATAAGGCATATTTGAGCAGCGACCCGTTTGTGCATCTCTGCGGACGCCGCTACGTCCACCGCGCGGAGAGCCAGACCGAAATCAAGGTCTACTCCAACCAGCCCCGCGTCACGCTGTTTGTGGACGGCAAGGAGTTTGCCGCGCAGGACTGCGACAAGATTTTTAAGTTTATCGTGCCCATCTCCGGCACGCACGAAATCAAGGCCGTGGCGGGCAGCTGCACCGACTGTATGACGATCACGAAGGCAGACAAACCCGACCCGACCTACCGCGCCGAGGGGCAAGTCGAAAACTGGTTCGATAAGCCGGAAGAGCTTATGAAAGAGGGCTATTACTCCATTATGGACTCAATGGAGACTCTGCAGAAATCTCCTGCTGCCAACAAGCTTCTTTCTTCCCTTATGGTTAAGGCATCCAACGCCTATGGGGATGTTGCAAAAAATGTAAAAATGCCGCCGGAGATAGAACGTCAGATAGCACGCACATCTTTGCGCTCCATTCTGAAGCAGGTTGCAAAGTCCATCACCCCCGCAGATGTGCAACAGTTGAATGCGGCACTCAATAAAATCAAAAAAGAGAGCTGATCCATGCGTGAAGTCGAACTTTCTCTAAATGGCACCCTGCGTGAGATTTTCTCTTTTGGGGAAAGCCGTGGCGCGTTTGATCGGTTTCTGCCCAGTATGTGTGTCATGGCAGAAGCGCAGCGTTACCGCCCCCTTTGGGCATAAAGTCGATGATTTTGACATTGCCCTTGACGGCACAACGGCGGTTCATGTCTATATGGGTGCTGACCATACGAAAGCGACAGCGCCGTTTCCGATGCGCCGGATGCGCCGTTTTTCAGTATCTGTGACCACATGTAAATGATGCAAGCTGTGCATCGTTCAACAGCCAAATCTCACAGGTTTTCAAAGTTCCTCGCAAGCAAGACTAGGATATTGCATTAGCTGACCACTGGGTACCGGATTACCCTGTTGACGCAAAGCTGGCTGATACTCTGGAGCGCTGCGCTGCGCAAAGTTTTGACTCGGAGCATTATAAGACAGCCTCGGAAGAAATGCAGAGTATGATGAACAGTCCCCTGCCGGACAGCGCCAACACTTCCCTGCCAATTACGTCTGGCTGCCCATCACGTTTGTGGACGGCAAACCAAAGATTTGCTGGCTCGATAGCTAGGAAGTGAGTAATTTCAATTGAACAACGTCTATCATCGATTTCTATGATAGACTTAGTGATGAGCTTTCTGAAATCATTTTAGATTATCTCCATTTTGACCACTACTGTGCAGAGGAACTGCAAAACACCGAAAGAGCCTGTTGTGACAAGGCTTAACAGTCGTAAGGAACTATAAGTCTTGCGGTTGGGGAAGAGAACGGTGTGACCGTGAAGGTCACGCCGTTTTTTTGCGTCCAAGGGTAGATTCTGCGATCATGGGTTCTGCCAGCACGGGGATCTCCACCTCGTCAACAAAATTAAAGATGATCTCCACCTTCTGTCTGCGCTTGCCGCTAGACTTATCCGGTGCGTGAATGATGATCTTCTTGATATACTCGTTGACAATCGTCTGCGTCAGCTCCGTGACATCCACATACTTTTTCGTCAGCGCAATGAAAGCGTCCAGATCGTCACCCATTGCCTGCCGCTGCTCGACCCATTCTTCCGTCGTTTCAATTTCGAGCTTTAACCGTTCCTGCTCCGCTTCATAATCAGAAGTCATTTTCTTGTACTTTTCCTTGCTGATCTCGCCGAGGGCGTAGTCCTCATAGAGCCGGGACATGACCACATCGAGGTTTGCAAGGCGCTTTTTTGCCTGCTCCATGCGCTTCTGATCTTCCCGGATGTCCCGTTCCTGATCTGCGCGGCGATAGTGCAGCCATTCCTCCTGAAACCCCTCCACATCGCTGCGGATATACGCATTGACCGCCTGAATCCGTTCCAGCACCAGCTCCCGCAGCACATCCTCCCGGATATAATGTGCGCTGCATTCACCCCGTCCGCTCTTGTACTTGGAGCAGCGGTAGTGATCCTGCTTGCCCTCAAAGCCCTTGCAGGTGGCGAAATGGAGCTTGCTGCCGCAGTCCGCGCAATAAACAAGTCCTGCGAACAATCCCTGCCGTTCCGCTTTCACAGGACGGCGTTTGTTTTTACGCAGCTCCTGCACTCTGTCCCATTGTGCCTGAGAAACAATGGCTTCCTGCGTGTCCGGCACGATGAACATATCCTCCGGATTGTTGGGAATCCTCTTTTTCAGCTTATATGACTTGGAGTAGGTCTTGAAATTGCAGGTGCAGCCGGTGTATTCCTGCCGTTCCAGAATCCCGACAATGGATTGATCCTTCCATCCATACGGATTCTTTGGCAGCGGCTTTCCCTTGCGGCTGGCATACAGCGCTTTGGTCGTAAGAACCTGATCCCGTTCAAGGATCCGGGAAATCTGCTCCGGGCCTTTGCCGCCGATGCAGAGGTCAAAGATGCGCTTGACAACCGGCGCGGCTTCCTCGTCCAGAATCCACTTGTCCTTGTCGTTCGGGTCGCAGCGGTCGCCGTAGGGCGGCTTGCCGAGATGCTTGCCGCTGGTGCCGCGCTGATGCAGGCTGATACGGACTTTCTTGGAGGTATCGCGCGGATACCACTCGTTGAACAGGTTGCGGATCGCGGCAAAGCCCTCTCCGTCCCCGCGCTGGCTGTCCACGCCGTCGTTGACGGCAATGAACCGCACATCGTAGCTGGGGAAGATGATGTCGGTGTACTGGCCTACAGTCAGGTAATCACGACCAAAGCGAGATAGGTCTTTGCAAAGCCAGCAGCCTACCAATCCCTGCTTTACCAGTTCAAAGCCCTCCTGTACGCCAGGGCGCTGAAAGTTCGTGCCGGTATAGCCGTCGTCAACCAGCACTTTCAGGTCCGTGTAGCCATGATCCTGTGCGTATCTGGTTAAAAGCTCGCGTTGATTCTGTATCGAATTCGACTCGCCATCCTGCGAATCCTCATTACTGAGGCGGCAGTAGAGTATCGTAATTTTTTGCTGATCCGTCATAACGTCCTTCTTCACGTTCGGGTCAGCCGACAGAATCGGTGTGCTTGGAATTATATTATCATAGTTTTGTGTCACTGTCATTAACAAGCCACCTCCCGGTCAGAAAAAATGAGCCGTTTTACCTTGGCGGTAAGTGGCTCGGTTCCGTCACAGACGGTTTCAATGGTGTACCACGTGTTTCCAATCTTGCGCTCCACGGTTTTGCAGAAGGGGCTTCGTCTGTTCCAATAGGCCTCGCACTCCTGCAAAAAGGACTCCGGCGGGTCAAAGATCGGATCAAAGTAGCTCTCATGGTCAAAGACCTTGCAAAGCTCAAAGACCAAATCGTCTTTCCCCTCCATCACGGCACGGTTGATTTCGTCAATGCTGATAATTTTTCCCATATATGATTCCTTTCTCATAATTCTATTTCGGTTTTGCGGCTGTGCAGTTGTGTCTGCTGCCGCTCCTGCTCATGCTGCACTTCATAAATGTTGTAGTGAATGGCCCAGAGCTTTTTAACGTCGGCGTAAAGCGGCGAAAGCTCTGTCTGAATATCCTTGTACTCCTGCTCCAACCGCTCACGCTCTCTGCGCCATGCGGTGATGGGCAGTTTGCCATCCTTGAAATATGGTTTCAATTTGCGCTCCGCCATGTAGAACGTCCGCAGCGTATCGTCATGCTCCGACTTGTATTTCTGTCTGGATTTTTCAAAACGGATACTTCCCAGCTTATCCGCAACCGGTTTTCCATCGACATAATACTGTGCCATGCGCAGCAGCTCGTCCAGTTCCTTGATGCGGGATTGCTTTTCCCCGGCAGACGCTTTCATTGCGCTAATGCTGTTCTGCATGGAATGGAGCGCGGTATCCAGATCATCGGTGGTAAAAAGCTGCTTCGCCTGCAAAAGCGGAACGTATCCGCATACCGCTGTAAGTTGGCTGTCTTGGCTTTTGTGCTGTATGCGCCTTTATTACGGTTATTGTAATAGGTCATCAGCAGATCGTTCAGCATGGGCGGCTGCGGCTTGGAGAGTTCTTCCTTAACCGCTTTCAGCCATTTCAGCAAAGAGGCGATTTTATTCTTTACTTCCCGCAGCATGGCGTTGGTTTTGCGAACCCAGCGGTTGAAGTCGCCCTTGTCAGTGCGGATGTCCTTCGCTTCCATTGCTCGGACAGACGGTTCCTCGTGGACGGTAGGAATCTGTTCAATGCCTTGTCGTTCATAGCTGCGGTGGTCGATCCGGCAATCCAAATCTTTCTCCGAAAACTTCGCGTTGCACAGATCAGCCCACGCCTGCCGCCAATGCTCCAAGGTTTCAGGACTGCCCCAATCGGTGGTCGGCACAGCGTTGAATACATAGTTGCCTGCCTCATCCCGGATGCGCTCACCATGCTCGTCCAGCACATATTCCCGCCGCTGCTTGTTGCCCCATCTGCCGTGTTCGTCCAAAGGGCGAATGGGACACATGACATGAAAGTGCGGATTGAAAATGCCGACGTCCTCCTTGTCGGGAGAATGAACAGCAAAGTCCACCACCATCCCTCGGCTCACAAAGTTCTCCAACAAAAATTGCCTTGCAGAGCGATATTCTCCTGCATGGAAAACTCGCTCTGCAAGGCAATGTCAAAGCTGTACGCAAGCTGCGCTTTCTTTCCGCGTTCGGCTTTCTCCACCGCGTTCCAGAGGGTTTCACGGTCTGCATACTCCGATGGCGCATGAGAGGGCAAAAGGAAACTGCCGTCAGTGCGGAGCGTCCCGTTCTGCACATGAATTTCATCCGGCTTTGGCGGAAAACTCCCCGTGTGAGCTGCCAGCTTCATGATCTCCACGATGTTGGAAATGGTGCGTGGAATGTTCCTTGCGGCGCAGCACTCCAGCTCGGCGTAGATTTTCTCTTTCAGCAGCAGCGGGTCTGTCAGCCGTCCGTCCGATGTGAAAAATGCGTTGTCCGCATAGATGAGCTTGTTCTTTGATAGAAATTCCCGGCAAAAAGCAGCCTCATTGATGTCTTTGCCATCGAACCATGCTGGAATATCCAGCCCGGCATACTTCTTGTTCACGCTGCATCCCTCCCATTGATTTTTTCCTTGAGCTTGTCCAACCGACCATCTGCAAGCAGATAACTGACCACCTCGGCACGTTCGTGAGAATCACCTGCGCACAGAATGTCCAGATAATATTCCGTTTCATCGAGCTTGTGACAGGCTTCCATGAACCGTGCGTAAACAGGCTCGTCAGGTGACTGCGGCGCATACCGCACCTTCCAGTCCCGCATCACACGGGCATAATCGGACAGAACAGCAAAGCACAGCCGCTCGTTTTCCATGAGCTGCTGTGCTTCTGTTTGCTGTCTGCGTTTTTCAAGGATTTCCTTTGTCGGCGGTCTGTCCGTGTCAATGCCGAAGTCTGCTGCAAGCCGCTGGGCGGCTTCGTAAATCGGCAAACCAAAAAAGTTGACGGCAAAGCCGATCACATCCCCATGTGCGCCACAGGCAAAACAATAATAATGATCGTCTGCCACGTATAGGCTGGGATGGCGGTCGTTATGAAAGGGGCAGAGGGCTTTGCCCTGCCGATTGACAGATACCCCATACCGTTCCGCAGCTTCCCGACAGCTCACGCCATATTTGACGGTTTGAAAAAGGTTCATGCTGTATCCTCCGTAAAATAGATTCAAGAGGCTGTTTCTTCACCTCTCTGTCTGTTTTATGTTCAGATTCTTTGCGGACAGGCGGATGGCATGACAAGTTCATTTCAAAAAACATGACAGGTCTTTTCGTGTTCATATTTGCATGGTATAATTAAAAAAACGTGACAGGAGGAAGCGCATGGCTACACCAATCATTGACCACAATCTGCTGACGCTGGACTACTGGCAGGACAGCGTGACCTACGAGGGCAAGACCGTACCCGGTGGCACCATTGGCTGTGAAGCTCTGAACATCCCGGATACGCTGAGGGAAAAGCTGGCACAGGCAAGTATTCCCTTGCAGAAGATCGTCGCGGCAATCAAAGAGAACAATCTGACTGCCGAGTTGCTTCGTCCTGCCAAGGGCAGTGTTCTGCATATGATACAGCTTGCGAAGGATACACCGCCGTTTTCCCGTGCCGACGCTGCTTATTACAACGGGCGTGTGGAGCATATCTTCTCGGAGGAAGGGATTCAGAATACCCTTGCCTATGTGCAGGCTGCCGCCGTGGTTGGGCTGCTGTCCACCTTCAACGAACAGTTCAGGCAGGGCGTTGGCATAACGAAGATCATCACCCTTGCGGAGGAGCTCCCTGCCACCATTCGCAACTACAAAAGCGGTATGACGGCGTTTGCAGACGAGCTGCATAAGGGGAAGCGGACTCCGGACGGCTATGCGCAGGTATTTGGCAGGATATTCTCCGGACAGCCGAAGCTGTCGCTGGATGACAAGTCATGGCAGGCATTTTCCAACACAACAATTCAATATGTGTCTGCCGTCCGCTCCGCTCAAGACGCGCCGCAGCTCATGCGCCGGATGCACTATATGTCTTTCGTGTCTATGTTCCGCTCCGATCTGTACGAGGGTCTATGCATCGGACACGCGCCGAGGAAATGCGCCGTCTGCGGAAAATGGTTTCTGACCACTGACGCAAGATATGCCAAGTACTGTGACGGTCTGGCTCCCGGAGACAAACGCGGGCGCACCTGCCGTCAAGTCGGGAATCTTCGTGGACGGGAGCAGCGGGAGCTTGCCGCAGATCATCCCATCAAGAAAATCTATACAAAGCGGTTCAACACTATCACGCAGTATCTTGGGCGCGGCACACTGGACGAGCAGACTGCCGCCGTGATGAAAGCACTTGCAAAAAGCAAGCTGGAAAAGGCGCTGCAAGACAATGACTATGCGCAGGGCAGCTATGCCGCCGAGATGGAGCAGGCGGCTCTGCTGGCAGAAGTGAAAGAAACGATGGAGCGGTAATGGAACTCCATAGCGGTGGGAGGTGCAGACATGGAGGATAACCGTGACAAACTGATACCGGCACAGCTTGCGGGCTACACATGGGAACTGTCCGGTTATGCGTCCAAAGTGCCGTTCGCCAATGAGGACAGCCTGACCATGCGCGAAGTCCGGAACGTCTTTCAGCTTGACCCGGAACCGCCGCAAATGGAGCTGAACGACTACATATGCGAAGCTGTCCGGAAAAGAGATTTATCCTACTTTTCCTTCTTCCTGCACCACTTTGAAAAGCGTCTGAACAGCGTGATTTACCGGTTTCTCACCCGTAGCGGAATTGACCGCTACGACCCGGCGCGTTTTCTGGACTACAAGCTGGAAATCTTGCAAATGCTGCTGTTTTGCCTGCCGAGGTTCGACCCGGCGCAGGAAACAGAATTCCTGAAATACGCGAAACATTATATTCAGGACGGGCTGCTGTTCTGCCGTATGATGGGAGAAGCCGGTTCCTTTGCCAGTCTTGCAGAGTATCGGCGTGTACGCCAGATCGGCGCAATCTACAACGGTTCAGGCAAGAGTCGCGCAGAGGTCGTTTCCGAGTTTGCCGCTCAAAGCGGGTACAAGGACGATAGCGTATCCGCAGATGAGCTGCTGACCATTGCCCAGCGCAACCGCAGCATTGTTTCCCTCTACCGCACGGAGCAGGACGAGGACGGCGAAGAAACCGGCGAGGATGTGACGCGCGACGATAGCTGGAACTACGCCGAAATCCTATGGAACGGAATACAGGCAAAGGCGGTCACGGCGGCGTTTGAGCAGCTTTCCTACAAAGAGCAATGGTATCTGGAAAAGCGGAACGCCATCTGCATGACCTGCGGGCGCGTCAGCCCCTTGTCCACGCAGTCCACCTTTGAAGATTTAGCGGTGGATTTTGAAGGAACGACAGCCAGCGGTGCGGAGCGATTCTACCGGCGGACGCTTGACAAGCTACGCCTGAAGCTGCTAGAAAGCAGGCTTGTCCATACCGTGACGCTGAAGCAGACCGAATGCCGCAAAAGGAACAAAAAATAGCTTTCAAGGCTTGCAGAAAGAAAGGGGCGGAATAATCGATAGTTTACCATAAAGAGAAAATCACAAACGACTTCATAGTAAATCCATACGCACAAACCGTTCCGTGGAGATAACCATAGCAGAAAAGAATCATAGGAGGACAACATGAAAAAGATACTTGCAATTTTACTATCGCTGCTTACGCTGCTTTCCTGCGGACTCCTTTCCGCCTGCTCTGCCAAAAAAACGCAGCCGGATACACCGGATACTGAAACCGTGTGGGAAACGGTCAGCGAGGCATACATCTATGCGTTCCCGCTGGTGCTGACCGACGCAACCAAAACATTATCGACCAATACGGACGGGACCATGACTGGCCGTGCGCCCATCAATCAGTTCAACCATGTAAAAAAGCTGGCGGACGCCTCTTTCCGCACCGTCGTGACGCCGAACGTCGATACCGTCTATTCGCAGGCATGGCTGGACATCAGCACAGAGCCTATGATCTACGTCCTGCCGGAAACGGATCGCTTCTGCAATGTGCAGCTTCTGGATGCGTGGACGAACACCGCCGCCGTGCTGGACAAGGCGGGTGCTTATGCCATCGCGCTTCCCGGCTGGGAGGGCGAGCTGCCCGACGGTGTGACGCGCGTGGACGTGCCCACCGCAACGGTGTGGTCGATCACCCGCACGGTGCTGTCCGGGAACGAGGATCTGCCCAATGTCTATGCCATTCAGGAGCAGATGCAGCTCCTGCCGCTTTCGGCTTATGTACAGGGAGGCGAGTATGCCGCACCGCAGGGAGCTTATAAAGAGGAAAATGACTTTGTTCCCATAAACAAAGTGCTTTCCATGACGCCAGCAGAGTTTTTCAATACGGCGAACGCTCTGATGCAGGTCAACCCACCCGCCGATGCGGATGAGGAATTGCTGAAGAAACTTTCCGCTATCAACGTGGGCGCGGGCAAGACCTTCGACGCCGCCCTCCTGGGCGAAGGATCTGCCGAGCGCTGGACGCAGATGCTTCAGGGGCTTCGCGCCACGCTTGCCGCCGACGGCGCGAAGTATGCGCAGAAACTCGGTCAGTGGATCTATTACGGCAAGCCCATCGGCGACTTCGGCACGGAGTACACCTACCGCGCGATGGTAGCGCTGGTGGGGCTTGGCGCCAACACCGTGGACGTAGCAATCTATCCCAAGACAGCGGTGGATGAAACCGGCGCAGCGCTGACCGGAGAAAAGACGTATACGCTCCATTTTGAAACCCTTCCTCCCACGCTGGAGGGCGGCTTCTGGTCCGTGACCGCCTACGGAGAGGATGATTTCCTCATTGACAATTCCATCGACCGCTACTGCATCAACGACCGCTCCGACTTCAAGCTGAATGCGGACGGCACGCTGGATATTATCCTGTCCAAGGATGCACCAGAAGACACCTCTAACTGGCTGCCTGTTTCCGACGGGGAATTTCATCTGTTCATGCGGATCTATGTACCGGATATGACAGCACTGGATAGCTGGCAGCCACCTGTTATCCGCGAACAATAAGGAGATGGAAAAAGAATGGCTATGAAACGTATTGCAGCAATGCTTCTTACATCGGTACTGTTGCTGTCCTGCGTCGGCTGTGCGCAGGATGGGCGCAAAGAGCCGGGCGCGGAAAAGACAGACCTGGGTCTGACCGCCGAGGTCAAGCCCGCCACAGACTTTACGGCAAAGGCAAATGCCGCCGTCTACGATGAACTTGACTTCGATGATAAGCGGGAATATGAATTCGCCACCCGCGGACTGATCGACGCGCCGGAAACACTGGAACTGAAGGACGAGGATGGGACGATCCTCTGGAGTCAGGAAGCCTATGCGTTCCTGGACGATTATGAAAAAGCGCCTGACAGCGTAAATCCAAGTCTCTGGGAGAACACGAAAAATAACCACGCCTATGGCCTTTTTGAAGTGACGGATGGCATCTATCAGGTCCGCGGCTATGACATGGCAAATCTCACCGTTGTCAAGGGCGATACAGGCTGGATCGTCTTTGACACGCTGATGAGCGTGGAGTGCAGCCAGGCTGCCATGCAGCTGATCGAAAAGAATCTTGGTAAATTCCCGGTCAAGGCCG
>ERZ773188.1730-NODE-1730-length-23273-cov-3.395426_pt1 | contig 23273 bp, 18 predicted proteins | sample MGYA00581011_ERZ773188 | MGnify/ENA primary metagenome ERZ773188 (study PRJEB29015, sample SAMEA2737798) | human gut metagenome | biome: human gut; feature: human-associated habitat; material: faeces | place: China | collected 2012 ...
AGATAGTCTACCGCTGCGCAAAAGTCTTCCGTGTTGATGTCGGGTGAAGCCACGTAACGAGGTTCACCGCCGCTTTCTCCGGTGTAAGAGGGGTCGAAGGCAAGGACCAGGAACCCGCGTTCGGCCAATGTCTGGGCATACAATCCGGAGGCCTGTTCTTTCACGGCTCCGAACGGGCCGCTCACGGCAATGGCGGGAAACTTGCCTTCCACGTCCCGGGGTACATACAGGTCGGCGGCGAGCGTTATACCGTAGCGGTTGTGGAAAGTAACTTTCGCGTGGTCTACTTTTTCACTTTTAGGGAACGTCTTGTCCCATTCTTCCGTCAGATTGAGTCTTTTTTCCATAAAGCTATCCTTTTCCAATGGTTTTACTTGTGCCATAAGGCTTCCCGACACGCAAAGGCATATAGCCATTGCCGCAGGCATGCTTTTCCACGTTTGTTTCATTTCGTTTAGGGTTTGGTTTGATGAAGGCAAAGATAGGGACTTATGTGCTTGCTGCGGGTAGACGGATTACGGATTCTGCAACCCTAATTACAGATTTGGGGATGGCTCGCTCCGGCAAAAAAGAAATCCGTAATTAGGGTTGTTGTATCCGTAATTGGGGTTATATAAGCGAAAGGATAATCTGCTACCTTTGTAATAACCTATGAGATAAACATGAGTATGAAAAAGGTTATACACGGAGCCGGAGGCTTCGTATGGGTAGGGTAAAATGGCAAAGACAGGAGTGAAAAAGGATAATAAGACATTGGACATAAAGACCGTGTGCGAATGTTGTCATTGTTTGGGCAGCAAGACGCTGCATCCGCAGGTGAGCCTTATCAATCTGGAAAAGCCGGAACTGGAAGAGGATGCCGTGAAGTTCGAATTCTATGCCATCTTGTTGATAGAGGATTGTCCGGACGGTTGTTGCTGTTGCGGCCGGAAGTATTATGATTATTCCGTGGCCACGATGGTATTCCTTACGCCGGGCGAAATCTTCCGTATGAGCAAGGAGGATACGTTGCCCCCCAAGGGCTGGCTCCTGGCATTCCATCCCGACTTGCTGTTCCGCACCTCACTCAAGAACCACATCAAGAATTATACTTTCTTTTCTTATCACAAGGAAGAGGCGTTACACCTCTCCCAGCGAGAGACTTCCACAGTGACTTGTCTGTTGGAGCATATAGAAGAAGAACTGCACCATCCGATTGATGCGCATACCGGTACCATCCTTTCTCGCCACATCGAACTTTTGTTGGATTATTGTACGCGGTTCTACGAACGCCAATTCATTACCCGTGAAAACAAAAACAAGCTTTTGCTGGCCCGTCTGGACCGGATGTTCGATGAATATCTTGATTCCGGACGGTTGTCGGCAGGAGGTTTGCCCGTCCTGGCGCAGTGTGCCGCTGCGCTGAATCTGTCTGCGGCTTATTTTTCCGACTTGTTGAAATTCGAGACCGGTAAGAGTTTGGAGGAATATTTTGAGTTCAGGAGACTGGATACGGCTCGGCGTTTATTGTCGGAAGGCATGCACACACCGGCCGCAGTGGCTCGTTTGCTGGGGTATCCGAACGTACAATGTTTCAGTCTGATATTTAAAAGGGTGGTAGGGGTGCCGCCGGGTGAGTTCCGTTATTCACGGAATTAAAAACCTCTGCACCCGTGAAGCGGATGCAGAGGTTTTGAGGTTATAACGGCATATTGCCGTGCTTCTTGGGCGGATTGCTTTGATTTTTGTTTCGGGCCATCTCCAAGGCGCGGATGAGTTTCCGGCGTGTGTCGCGCGGCATGATGATTTCGTCCACCAGTCCGCGCTCGGCTGCGCGGTAAGGATTGGAGAACTCTTCTTCGTATGCTTCCACAGCCGTCTTTTTCTCCTCCTCCGATGCTTTGCGGTAGAGGATGTTGATGGCACCGGATGCCCCCATGACTGCAATTTCGGCTTGCGGCCAGGCAAAGTTCACGTCAGCACCGATCATCTTGCTGGCCATGACGATATAGGCTCCGCCGTAGGCTTTACGTGTAATCAGCGTGATTTTGGGAACGGTGGCCTCGGCGTAGGCATACACGATTTTGGCACCGTGACGGATGATACCGTCATGTTCTTGTGCCGTACCCGGCAAGAAGCCCGGTACGTCTTCGAACGTCACCAAAGGGATGTTGAAACAGTCGCAGAAACGGATGAAGCGGGCGGCTTTGTCCGAAGCATCAATGTCGAGCACGCCGGCCAGGAATGCCGGTTGGTTGGCGATGATGCCGACGGTTTGTCCTCCGAGGCGGGCGAAACCGATGACGATGTTTTTGGCAAAATGCGGCATTACTTCAAAGAAATATTGGTTGTCCACGACCGGTTCGATAACGTCTTTGATGTCGTATGGTTGGTTCGGATCTTCCGGAATCACCGTCTGCAAACTTTCCACACGGCGGTTCGCGTCGTCGCTGCAAGGCACGATCGGCGCGTCCTCCATATTGTTGGACGGCAGGAAACTGAGCAGTTCGCGGAGTTGCATCAGTGTTTCTTCTTCCGTCGGATAGACAAAATGAGCCACGCCGCTCTTGCTGCTGTGCGTGTAAGCTCCTCCCAACTCTTCCTTGTCCACCACTTCATTGGTCACGGCCTTCACCACATCCGGTCCGGTGATGAACATGTGGCTGTTTTCGTTGACCATGAAAATAAAGTCGGTGAGGGCGGGAGAGTAGCAGGCACCTCCGGCACACGGGCCGAGGATGGCCGTGAGCTGGGGAATCACGCCGGAGGCCATCGTATTCTGGTAGAATATGGAAGCGTATCCCGCCAGACTGGTGATGCCTTCCTGTATGCGGGCGCCTCCCGAATCGTTCAGCCCGATGATGGGTGCGCCGCTCTTCAAGGCCAAAGTCTGCACTTTTACGATTTTGGCAGCGTTGGTCTCGCTCAACGAACCGCCGTGTACGGTGAAGTCGTAAGCGTAAACGAACACCTGCCGTCCGTCTATCTTGCCGTGACCGCACACCACGCCGTCTCCCGGAATCTGTTTCTTGTCCATTCCGAAGCGGGTGCAACGGTGGTTCACGAATTTGTCTATTTCGCAGAACGTGTCTTTGTCAAGCAACATGTCGATGCGTTCGCGTGCCGTCATGCGGCCCGAGGCGTGTTGCTTTTCTATCTTGTCCGGTCCGCCACCCTGCGAAGCCCGTTTGTCCAATTCCTCAAACCGGGCATATAGTTCTTCTCTTTTCATGCTTCTTGTATGAGTTCTAATTCTATCAACGTTTGATTGTCTTGTACGGCCTCTCCCTCTGTCACGAGAATGTTTTTCACCCTACAGTCCGAACTGACCTTATAATTGCTTTGCATCTTCATGGCTTCGAGTACGATGGCGATGTCACCTGCCTTCAACTCGTCGCCCGGCTGTACGGGGATGCTGACCACCTTGCCCGGCATGGGAGCCACGATTTTATCCGACTGGCGTTCGTCCGCATGCTTTTTCATGCGGAGGTATTTGGCCTGTGTGTCCACCACGTCCACGTGGTAGGAGCGGTAGAACATGTTCACGTCATAGCTCTTTCCGCCTTCGCCGCGAATCAGTTCCGCATTATAGGAATTACCGTCGTGCAGGATGGAGCAACTGCCGTTTTCGGCCATGACGATGTCCACCACGCACGGTTTGCCGTCGATGGTGAGTTCCACGCGGTTTCCCTCTTTGTTTACCAATGTCACGTCCGCGACACGGTCTCCTATGTGTATTTCCATAAAATATCCCTTTCCTTATTATATACGTAATACTCCCTTTTGCAGGCCGAACTCGCGCCAACGGCTGATGGGGCGGGAGTCTGTCGTGCGCACGGGGCTGTTCTCTTCCAGATTGAACAGGTAGTCCACGTAGGCGGCTATCATGGCCATGTTTTCTATCTCTTCGTTCTCTCCGTTGCTGCGTTGCAGCGAACGGGAATATTTTGACAGGAATGAAGTGTCGTATTCGCCTTTCACAAAAGCCGGGGCGTACATGATGCGGCGCAGGTAGCTGATGTTGGTTTTCAGTCCCGTGATTTTGAATTCATACAACACACGCCGCATACGTTCGATGGCAAACTGGCGGTTTGTGGCCCATACGATGAGCTTGCCGATCATCGGGTCGTAGTAGAGGGGGATTTCGTAACCTTCGTACACGTAGCTGTCGATACGCACACCGATGCCGTTCGGCTCCGTGAGTTGGCGGATGATGCCGGGGCAGGGGATAAACCCGTTTTCCGTGTCTTCGGCACAGATACGACACTCGATGGCGTGTCCGCGTTGGAAGAGATCCTCTTGTTTGAAGCGCAGTGCTTCACCACCTGCCACATGGAGTTGCTCTTTGACGAGGTCTACGCCCACCACTTCTTCCGTGATGGGGTGTTCCACTTGCAGACGGGTGTTCATCTCCAAGAAATAAAAGTGGCGGTATTTGTCCACCAGAAATTCTATGGTACCGGCACCACGGTAGTTCACCGCCCGGGCGGCGGCTACGGCTTTCTCGCCCATCTCCCGGCGGAGTTCCGGCGTGAGGAAAGGCGAAGGGCTTTCTTCCACGATTTTCTGGTTGCGGCGTTGCACGGAGCACTCCCGGTCGAAGAGATGCACCACGTTGCCATAGGCATCCCCAAGTATTTGGAATTCGATATGATGCGGCTCTTCCACGAATTTCTCCAGATACACCGTGTCGTCTCCGAAAGAAGACATGGATTCCGAGCGGGCCGAGTCGTAAGCCTCTTTCACTTCGTCTTCGCTATGGATGAGGCGCATGCCTTTTCCGCCGCCCCCCATGGAGGCTTTCAGCATGACGGGAAAACCTATTTCCTTGCAGATGCGTAAGGCTTCATCAGCGTCTTTCAGCGGTTCGGCAGTACCCGGAACCACCGGTACTCCGGCCGCCATCATGCGTTGTCGGGCTGCAATCTTGTCTCCCATGGCTTCCATCGTATCGGCTGTCGGGCCGATGAAGATGATGCCTGCGGCCTCGCAACGGCGGACAAACTCCGCATTCTCGGACAGAAAGCCGTAGCCGGGATGGACGGCGTCGGCTTTGCATTTTACGGCCACGTCGATGATACGGTCGATGTTCAGATAACTTTCGTGCGACTCGGCCGCGCCGATGCAGTAAGCTTCGTCGGCATACATCACGTGCCTTGACGTACGGTCGGCCTCAGAAAATACGGCCACGGTACGCAGACCCATTTCGCGGCACGAGCGCATGACCCGTACAGCGATTTCGCCACGATTGGCGATCAAAACTTTTTTAATCATCTTTATTTCATTTATCCTACATGTTCTCCTAACCCACGAGCAAGAACAGTTCTTTAACGAACGGCAGGTCTTCTGACTCGCCCCCTTTCTGAAACCTTCCCGGCCATGACAAACAAGTGGCCAGTGGTGATGGTGCTTTTTCAGAAAGTTCACGGAGCATCACAGCAGCGGGACTGTCCGGGATTTGCACCCGATTCCCTTTTAATCCGTACGCAAGGACTTGCGCACAGAACCGATTCTTGTGCAAAGGTACGTCTTTTTTCCATTACAGCCTAATGGTTTCAAAAGAAATTAATTCTCCGTAGGACGGAAGATGTCGGGTGGATTTGTGGAGAGGGAGATTAGACATAAGCACAAAAGGACATATTTTCCCCGTAGCAGTCATTTTGCCTTTTTGTTCTTTTGTTCTTCTGTCTCATAAAATGTCTTTTTGTTACTGTATGGGAGGATTTCAGTCCAAAAAGACAGCGTTTTCGTTTTATCTGACAGGCCAAAAATGGGTGAACCGTAGCATACAGAGCATCTTCTTGTATATTTATACGGTATATGCGTTGCTGTTTTGCATATTTTCTGCATATATGCAATTCAATCTCAAGAGAATGACAAATCATTCGGCTGAAAGCGGAAAATCATTCTCCGCATGTCGGTTCGTGTTTCTCTTTCAAACGCCGGAAAAATGTCTTTTTTCCGGCAGAATTCCGGCTTGCAAACCGCGTGCCGGATTTATTTGGCTGCTTTTTCCATTCTAAAATCCGGTAACATCATGCAAGCCGGATGTGTCTTTAAGCTTACGCACCGAGCCACTTCATGCGGCAGGAAAGGCATGAACGGGTGACAGAGGATAAATATTCTTGCACATGAGTTATCATTTTGTTATTCCTGACGGGCTGTATGGTTGCGTTATTCTTGCCCGAAGCGTTATCTATGTGCAAATACGCGATTCTCAGGGATGCGAAAATGACATCGTGTCAAAGTGTCAACAGCATGCCGGATTGGGCTTTAATATTTTTTAAGTATAATATAACGTCTTCCGGCAAGTATTTTATGAGGTTCGTTCGTATATATATTATATTCACGTTAAGTTGATAGTATGAATAAAATATTGTATGGCGCGCTGGGAGCCTTCTTCATTTCTTTTCCCATGCAAGCGAAAATACTCGTGTATCCGAGGATAGAAGACAAGGCCGTTGTGGATGACGGTCGTTACAAGGTGTACGTCAGGGAAGCCGGGACGGAAAATGCGTGGCGGGAGTTACAGGTCTTTTCGGTGGAAGTGGACATGGACACCCGGAGCCGGGCGGCCATGGCGCAGTTCGACGCAGACGAGCCTGTGGAGGTGAAGGTCGTCACGCCGGGACAGATGGCCGACAACGTAAAAATACGGCCGCTCTCGCAAGGTATATCATATAATAAGGTGGGCGGGCACGCCTTGACGTTCCGCTTGGAGCGTCCGGCCAAGTTGAGTGTGGAGTTCGGGGGCGACCGCATGGGCAATCTCCATTTGTTTGCCAATGAGGTGGAGACGGAGACGTATGACGGAACGGAGGGCGAAGGCGTCGTGGTTTGGGACGGCGGTTCGAAAGATATTTTCCGGAAAGATTGCCATCTGATTTATTTCGGTCCCGGCGTACATAAGCCCAAGGATCTGCCCAACGGCGAGATAGACGTACCGAGCAACTGCACGGTCTATCTGGCACCGGGAGCTTTGGTGAAAGCCAAACTCCGGGTGGACAGGGCGAAGAATGTGCGGATTGTGGGACGCGGGATGCTGTTTCAACCCTTGCGCGGCGTGGAAATCACTCGTTCGCGCAACGTACACGTGGAAGGCATTACGGTGGTCAACCCCCAGCATTACACCATATTGGGCGGCGAGAGCCGTAAGGTGACGGTCAGGAATGTGAAGAGTTTCTCATCTCGGGGGTGGAGCGACGGAATAGATTTGATGTGTTGCCACGACTGGTTGGTGGACGATGTGTTTCTTCGTACGAGCGACGACTGTCTGGCATTTTACAACCACCGTTGGTGGTTTTGGGGAGGGACGAGCAACCTGACGGTGCAAAACTCTATTTTGTGGGCCGATGTGGCGCATGCCATTAACGTGGGAGGCCACGGCGACGACCGTTCCCCGAAGGGAGAGACGCTTCGCGGCGTGAGGTTCCGCAACATAGACGTGCTGAACGTGGATGAGGATGACGACAATTACCGTGGAGTGATGGCCGTGTGTGCGGGCGACAAGAACCGGGTGGAGGATGTGTCGTTTGAGGATATCCGGGTGGAAGACTGCGAAGAGGCCCGGCTGATAGACATCCGTGTTATTTTCAATGAGAAATACAACCGTGAGCCTGGCGGTCCGATTCGTAACCTTGTCTTCCGTAATATCCGCTACCAAGGGGAAGGGGGGAAAATGTATCCCATGCGGATAAAAGGATATGACGCAGACAACGACGTGCGCGGCGTACTGTTGGAGAATGTCACGGTAGACGGGAAGAAACTGACGGGCACGGAAGGGATGGAGATGAACGGCTTCGTTTCCGATGTGGAAGTAAAGTAGGGCGCTTGTCTTTCGTTTTGTTCATGAAAGCGCGGATAGGTTGCTTTTTTGTCATGAGAAGTGTCTTTTTCGGCGTAAATAGCGAAATAAATTGCAAGTATTCGCATTTATTTGTACCTTTGCCCCCTAATAAGGTTTGTAGAGAACTATTGTCATGGAACAGTTGAAACATGAATGCGGTATCGCTATGATACGCTTGCTGAAGCCCTTGGAGTATTATCAGGAAAAGTATGGTACTTGGATGTTCGGCTTGAACAAGCTTTACCTGTTGATGGAGAAACAGCATAACCGCGGACAAGAAGGCGCCGGACTGGCTTGCGTGAAGATGGAGGCGAATCCCGGAGAAGAGTATATGTTCCGTGAACGGGCATTGGGTACGGGTGCCATTACCGAGATTTTTTCTTCCGTGCAGTCCCGGTTCAGGGATTTGAGCGCGGAACAGCTTGCAGACGCCACGTATGCCAAACGGCAGCTTCCTTTTGCCGGTGAAATTTATATGGGCCACCTTCGGTATTCAACGACCGGAAAGAGTGGCCTTTCTTTTGTCCATCCGTTTCTGAGGCGCAACAACTGGCGGGCGAAAAACCTTGCGTTGTGCGGCAATTTCAATCTGACGAATGTGGATGAGGTATTTGCCGACATTACGGCCAAAGGGCAGCATCCCCGGATTTATTCCGACACTTATATCATGCTGGAGCAAGTGGGGCACAGGCTCGACCGCGAAAGTGAACGCCTTTATGCCGAAGCCGTAGGGCTGGGCCTGTCCGGTATGGACATTACACGCTATATCGAGGAGCGTATCGACGTGAACAACGTGTTGCGCACGGCGGCCCCCTTGTGGGACGGCGGTTATGTGGTGTGTGGGGCGACGGGCAGCGGCGAGATGTTTGTCTTGCGCGACCCGTGGGGTATCCGACCGGCCTTTTGGTATAAAGACGATGAGGTTTTGGTCGTGGCTTCCGAGCGTCCTGTCATCCAGACGGTTTTCGCATTGGAGACGGAGCAGATACACGAACTCATGCCGGGGCAGGCGGTCAGCGTGCATAAGGACGGAGAGATGCGTCTGGAACAAATCCTGCAACCCAAGGAGGTGAAAGCCTGCTCGTTCGAACGAATCTATTTCAGCCGTGGAAGCGACCGCGATATTTACCTGGAGCGTAAGGCTTTGGGCATGCAGTTGCGCGATGCCATCCTGAAAGCCATTGGCGGGGATTTGGAACATACGGTGTTCTCTTTTATTCCGAACACGGCGGAAGTCGCCTTTTATGGCATGTTGGACGCTTTCAAGGCATATTTGAACCAAACCAAGATTGCCCAGATAGAAGCGTTGGGACATAAGCCCACTCATGAGGAGCTCGAACGCATCCTGAGCCAGTATATCCGTAGCGAGAAAGTGGCTATCAAGGACATCAAACTGCGTACGTTCATTACGGAAGGCAACAGCCGGAACGATCTGGCCGCGCATGTGTATGACATCACTTACGGGAGCGTGAATGCCTACGAGGACAATCTGGTGGTCATCGACGACAGTATCGTGCGCGGGACTACGCTGAAAGAGAGCATCATCCGCATCCTCGACCGCCTGCATCCGAAGAAAATCGTGCTGGTGTCTTCTTCTCCGCAGGTGCGCTATCCCGATTATTACGGTATCGACATGTCCAATATGGACGAATTCATCGCTTTCCGCGCAGCCGTGGAGCTGTTGAAAGAACGGGGCATGGCGCACGTGGTAGGCGAGGTTTATGAACAATGTAAAATGCAGATGGGGTTGCCTAAAGAAGAGATGGCGAACAGTGTGAAAGCCATCTATGCCCCTTTTACGGACGAAGACATTTCACGCAAGATGGTGGAGATGTTGCGCCCGGCAGGAGTCACCACGCCCATTGAAATCGTATACCAGACGCTGGAGGGCCTTCATGAGGCCTGCCCGGAGCATTCGGGCGACTGGTATTTCAGCGGCGACTATCCGACACCGGGCGGTGTGAAGCTGGTGAACCGGGCGTTCATCAGTTATTATGAGAATGTGTTTAAGGCAAATAAATAAGATAATAAAGATTGTATTTCTGCAATGAGAAACGTGACACTTATCCTCGACGACGGGAGCCGTTTTCACGGTAAGTCGTTCGGTTATGAAAAACCGGTGGCCGGCGAAGTGGTTTTCAATACGGCCATGATGGGGTATCCGGAGAGTTTGACCGACCCGTCTTATGCCGGGCAGTTGATGACGTTGACCTATCCTTTGGTCGGGAACTACGGCGTGCCGGCTTTTACCATGGAAGAGAATGGCCTGGCCACTTTTATGGAGAGCGACCGGATTTATGCCTCGGCCATTATCGTAAGCGATTATAGTCTGGCCTACAACCATTGGAATGCAAAAGAAAGTCTGGCGGACTGGCTGAAACGGGAACAGGTGCCGGGCATCACGGGAGTGGATACGCGTGAGTTGACGAAAGTGTTGCGCGAGCACGGGGTGATGATGGGTAAGATCGTGTTTGACGACGAACCGGATAACATACCCGAGGCCGATTATAACGGTGTGAACTTCGTGGATAAAGTGTCGTGTAAGGAAATCATCCGCTACAATGAAGGAGACGGGCGGAAGAAAGTTGTGCTGGTGGATTGTGGCGTGAAACACAATATCATACGTTGCCTGCTTCGTCGCGGCGTGGAAGTGATACGCGTGCCTTGGGACTATGATTTCAATACGTTGGAGTTTGACGGCCTTTTCTTGGCCAACGGTCCCGGCGATCCGGACACGTGCGAGGCTGCGGTGGCGAACATCAGTAAGTTCCTTGCTTCTCCTTCGGTGCGCCCCTGCATGGGCATCTGTATGGGCAACCAGCTTTTGAGCAAAGCGGCCGGCGCCCGGATTTATAAATTGAAGTACGGACACCGCAGCCACAATCAGCCGGTGAGGATGGCGGGCACGACCCGTTGTTTCATCACGAGCCAGAATCACGGTTATGCTGTGGATGCGGAAACGCTCGGGGCAGACTGGGAACCCTTGTTCGTCAACATGAACGACGGTTCCAATGAAGGCATACGCCATAAAGTGAATCCTTGGTTTAGCGCGCAGTTCCATCCGGAAGCTTGCAGCGGTCCGGTGGATACGGAGTTCATGTTTGATGATTTTGTTAATTTGCTCAAATAAGAAACAGGTGGTCTATGGAAGATAAAGGAATAAAGAAAGTCTTGTTGTTAGGTTCCGGTGCGCTGAAGATCGGCGAGGCCGGTGAGTTTGATTACTCCGGTTCGCAAGCATTGAAAGCGTTGAAAGAGGAAGGGATAGAGACGGTACTCATCAATCCGAACATCGCCACCGTGCAGACGAGCGAAGGGGTGGCCGACCAGATTTATTTTTTGCCGGTGACTCCGTTCTTTGTGGAGAAAGTCATCCGGAAGGAACGGCCGCAAGGTATCTTGTTGGCGTTTGGAGGACAGACGGCTTTGAATTGCGGTGTGGCCTTATATAAGGAAGGCATTTTGGAGAAATACGGCGTGCAGGTGCTCGGAACTCCGGTACAGGCTATCATCGACACGGAAGACCGTGAATTATTCGTGAAGAAGCTCGATGAAATCGACGTGAAGACCATCAAGAGCCATGCTTGCGAGAATACGGAAGAAGCCCGCAAGGCGGCTGCCCATCTGGGCTATCCCGTGATTATCCGTGCAGCCTATGCGCTGGGTGGATTGGGCTCCGGATTCTGCGACAATGAGGACGAACTTAACAAGTTGGCAGAGAAGGCTTTCTCGTTTTCACCTCAAGTGTTGGTGGAGAAGAGTTTGAAAGGATGGAAAGAGATTGAATACGAAGTGGTGCGCGACCGTTATGACAACTGTATCACGGTGTGCAACATGGAAAACTTTGACCCGCTCGGCATTCATACCGGTGAAAGTATCGTGATTGCTCCCTCGCAGACGTTGACCAATTCGGAATACCACAAATTGCGGGCGTTGAGCATCCGCATCATCCGTCACATCGGAATCGTGGGAGAATGTAATGTGCAATATGCTTTCGACCCTGAGTCGGAGGATTACCGTGTCATCGAGGTGAATGCCCGTCTGAGCCGTTCTTCCGCTTTGGCTTCCAAGGCCACGGGGTATCCGTTGGCTTTTGTGGCGGCCAAGTTGGGGTTGGGTTACGGGCTGTTCGAGCTGAAAAACTCCGTGACGAAAACAACGTCGGCCTTCTTCGAGCCGGCGTTGGATTATGTGGTGTGCAAGATACCGCGCTGGGATTTGGGTAAGTTCCGGGGTGTGGACCGCGAGTTGGGTTCCTCCATGAAGTCTGTAGGCGAGGTGATGGCCATAGGCCGTACTTTCGAAGAGGCTATCCAGAAAGGCTTGCGCATGATAGGTCAGGGGATGCATGGTTTTGTGGAGAACAAGGAACTGCAAATCGACGACATCGATGCCGCCCTGCACGAGCCGACCGACAAGCGTATCTTTATCATCTCCAAGGCCATGCAGCAAGGTTATACGATAGACCGGATTCATGAACTGACGAAGATAGACAAGTGGTTCCTGCAAAAACTGCAGAACATCAAGGATACGTCCAAGGCTTTGCATGCCTGTAAAAGCATCAATGTGTTGGACAATGACTTGCTGCGCCGGGCGAAGGTGCAGGGCTTTACGGATTTCCAGATAGCCCGTGCCTTGGGTATGGAAGAGGAAATGGACATCGAAGAGGCTTCGCTGATAGTGCGCCGTCGTCGTTTGTCCGCAGGTATCGTACCGGTTGTGAAGCAAATAGACACGTTGGCTGCCGAGTATCCGGCGCAGACGAACTATTTGTACATGACTTATAGCGGTATAGCCCATGACATTCATTACGAACACGACAAGCGTAGTATTGTGGTTTTGGGTTCGGGTGCCTATCGTATCGGGTCGTCCGTCGAGTTCGACTGGTGCGGCGTGCAGGCGTTGAACACCATCCGTAAAGAAGGTTTCCGTTCGGTGATGATTAACTACAATCCCGAAACGGTATCTACCGACTACGACATGTGCGACCGCCTTTATTTCGACGAACTGACTTTCGAGCGCGTGTTGGATATTCTGGACTTGGAATGTCCGAAAGGGGTTATCGTTTCTACGGGCGGACAAATCCCGAACAACCTAGCCATCCGTTTGGACCAGCAGCGTATTCCTATTCTCGGCACGACGGCCAAGAGCATCGACAATGCGGAAGACCGTGAGAAGTTCTCGGCCATGTTGAACCGTATCGGCGTGGATCAGCCGGAGTGGAGTGCGCTGACCAGCATGGACGATGTAAACGCATTTATAGATAAGGTGGGCTTTCCGGTTCTGGTGCGTCCTTCGTACGTGCTTTCAGGTGCGGCGATGAACGTATGTTCCAACCAGGATGAGTTAGAGCGATTCTTGAAGTTAGCCGCCAATGTGTCTCATAAACATCCTGTTGTCATCAGTAAGTTCTTACAGCATGCCAAAGAGGTGGAGATGGACGCCGTGGCACGTGAGGGAGAAATCGTGGCATACGCTATCAGCGAGCACATCGAGTTTGCCGGCGTGCATTCGGGAGATGCCACAATCCAGTTCCCTGCACAGAAACTGTATGTGGAGACGGTACGCCGCATCAAGAAGATTTCCGGGCAAATAGCCCGCGAGTTGAAAATCAGCGGACCGTTCAATATCCAGTTCTTGGCTAAGGACAACGACATCAAGGTCATTGAATGCAACCTGCGCGCTTCGCGGAGTTTCCCGTTCGTGAGCAAGGTGCTTAAGATCAATATGATTGAACTGGCCACGAAAGTCATGCTGGGATTGCCCGTGGAGAAACCGAACAAGAGCCTGTTTGATTTCGATTATGTGGGTATCAAGGCCAGTCAGTTCTCCTTCAACCGCTTGCAGAAGGCCGACCCCGTACTGGGAGTCGATATGGCATCGACCGGGGAAGTCGGTTGTTTGGGCGACGATTCGGGAACCGCTTTGCTTACGGCTATGCTTTCGGTAGGGCATCGTATTCCGAAGAAGAACATTCTTTTGTCTACCGGTGGTGCTAAACAGAAAGCCGACATGCTGGAAGCAGCCCGTACTTTAAAGGAGCATGGTTATGAACTTTATGCTACGGGAGGGACGAGCCGCTATCTGACGGAGAACGGTGTGGCGAATCATCTGGTGTATTGGCCGAGCGAAGAGGGGACGCCTCAAGCGCTTACCATGCTGCATAATCGGGAGATAGACATGGTGGTCAATATCCCGAAAGATTTGACGGTAAGCGAATTGAGTAACGGTTACAAGATTCGCCGTGCTGCGGTGGATTTGAACATTCCTTTGATTACGAACTCCCGTTTGGCAAGTGCCTTTATCCAGGCTTTCTGCCATATTGATATGGATGATCTGCCCATAAAGAGTTGGTCTGAATATAAGTAAACACTACACAATCATACCATACCATGAATTTTGAAATTGTTTATGTCTTAATCTGTCTGGCCGCTATGGTCGTAGCACTTATCTACGACCGTATGCGTCCGGGCATGATACTTTTTTCTGTCGTCATCCTGTTTTTCTGTGCGGGAATACTTACGCCCAAGGAAGTGTTGGAAGGTTTCTCGAACAAAGGCATGATTACGGTGGCTCTTTTGTTTCTGGTCAGTGAGGGAATACGTAAGAGCGGAGTGTTGGAACGTTTGATTTTTGCCATGTTGCCGCAAAAGAAGTCTACGGTGGCAGGGGCTAATGTACGCGTTCTGCCGGTCATTGCTTTCATTTCGGCTTTTCTGAACAACACGCCGGTGGTGGTTATTTTTGCGCCTATCATCAAGAACTGGGCGAGACGGATGAAACTGCCACCTGCAAAGTTTCTGATTCCTCTTTCGTATGCCACTATCCTTGGCGGTATTTGTACGTTGATAGGAACTTCTACGAATCTGGTGGTGGACGGAATGATACAAGACGCAGGTTTTAAGGGCTTTTCCATCTTCGAGTTGGGACAGGTCGGGGTGATTATAGCCATTGTGGGCATCATCTATTTGGTTTGTTTTGCCAAACGTTTATTGCCCGACCGAACCCTGAAAGATGACGACATAGAAGAAAGTAGCGACTCGGGCGATGTTGTGCGCGTGGAAGCCGTGTTGGGAGCACGTTTCCCCGGAAACGGAAAAACGTTGCGCGAATTTGATTTTCACCGTCACTATGGAGCCACGGTAAAGAGTCTGCATCGTAATGGTGAACGTCTCCAAGGGGATTGGATGAATGTACGTCTGTCGGAGAATGATACGTTGATTCTGGATGCAGACGGCACCTTTATTCCGACATGGGGAGACAGCCGTGTGTTTTTGATGTTGTCGGTGTTGGATGCGGAACCCGAAATGGGAAAGAAAAAGAAATATCTGGCCATGATTCTGTTGTTGGTGATGATTATCGGGGCAACGGTAGGCGAGCTTCCGGTCGTGGAGCAGGCTCTTCCCGGACTGAAGTTGGATATGTTTTTCTTTGTTTGTGTCACAACGGTGATTATGGCTTGGACGGGAATGTTTAATCCTAAGAAATATACGAAGTTCATTTCATGGGACGTGTTGATTACCATCGCCTGTGCTTTTGCTATCAGTAAGGCGATGAGTAATTCCGGTTTTGCAGCTTTCATTGCCGAATATATAATAGGTATGACCGATGCTCTCGGACCGTATGCTTTGTTGGCCGTGATTTTTATTATCACGAACTTGTTTACGGAGTTGATAACGAATAATGCGGCGGCGGCCCTGTCCTTTCCTATAGCCTTGGAGGTGGCCAATCATTTGGGCGTGAGCCCGACTCCGTTTTTTGTAGTGATTTGTATGGCTGCATCGGCTTCGTTCTCTACACCTATCGGTTATCAGACCAATCTGATTGTACAAGGTATCGGAGGCTATAAATTTACCGATTTCGTTAAAATAGGCTTGCCTTTGAACATAATTGTGTTTGTGTTATCTGTATTTTTAATACCTTTGTTCTGGAATTTTTAAAAGAGAAGTAAGCAGTTTATGGGAGAGGCGACAAATATCTATCCGATATACGAAAAAATGATGACCCGTTCGGACAAGGAACAACTTCTTGGACAACGTGGGGTGATGGTCTGGTTCACCGGCTTATCCGGTTCCGGGAAAAGTACGGTGGCACTCGGTGTAGAACGGGAGTTGCATAAGCGTGGTATCTTGTGCCGCATTTTGGACGGTGATAATATTCGTAGCGGTATCAATAAGAATTTAGGTTTCTCGGCCGACGACCGGAAAGAGAATATCCGTCGTATTGCTGAAATCGGAAAATTATTCGTAGATACGGGAGTGGTGACGCTTTCTGCCTTTATCAGTCCCACGAACGAATCCCGTCGCATGGCTTCTGAGATTATCGGGGCGGACGATTTTAGGGAAGTCTATGTGTCCACACCGTTGGAAGTTTGCGAGCAACGCGACGTAAAGGGTTTGTATGCTCGTGCACGTCGGGGAGAAATTAAGGATTTTACAGGGGTCAGTGCCCCCTTCGAGGTGCCGGAACATCCGGCTCTGACGTTGGATACTTCCGTTCTGACGTTGGAAGAATCGGTGAATAAAGTGTTGGAACTTATATTGAACAATAAATAAATCACAATATTATGTCTGAATATAAATTGAGTCATTTGCAGGAGTTGGAGGCAGAGTCCATTCACATTATCCGTGAGGTGGCGGCCGAGTTTGAGAATCCTGTAATGCTTTACTCCATAGGAAAGGATTCGTCCGTGATGGTTCGTTTGGCTGAGAAGGCTTTTGCCCCAGGAAAGGTTCCTTTCCCTTTGATGCACATCGACTCCAAGTGGAAGTTTAAGGAGATGATACAATTTCGCGATGAGTATGCCAAAAAATACGGTTGGAACCTGATAGTGGAGTCCAATATGGAAGCGTTTCGGGCAGGGGTAGGCCCCTTTACGCACGGCAGTAAGGTGCATACGGATTTGATGAAGACCAAGGCTTTGTTGGATGCTTTGGCCAAGTATAAGTTTGACGCGGCTTTTGGTGGGGCGCGTCGCGATGAAGAGAAAAGCCGTGCAAAGGAACGTATCTTTTCGTTTCGTGACCAGTTCCAGCAGTGGGATCCTAAGAACCAGCGCCCGGAGTTATGGGACATTTATAACGCCCGTATCCACAAAGGAGAGAGTATTCGGGTGTTTCCATTGAGTAATTGGACCGAATTGGACATTTGGCAGTACATCCGTTTGGAAAACATTCCTATCGTCCCGCTGTATTATGCCAAGGAACGTCCGGTAGTGAACATCGACGGGCAACTGATTATGCCGGACGACGACCGTTTGCCGGAAAAATACCGCGACAAGATTGAGATGAAAAAGATTCGTTTCCGTACGTTGGGCTGTTGGCCGCTGACCGGTGCCATCGAAAGCGAAGCCGACACGATAGAGAAGATTGTGGAGGAAATGATGACTACCACCAAGAGCGAGCGTACGACCCGTGTGATAGACTTCGACCAGGAGGCGTCCATGGAACAGAAAAAGCGTGAAGGGTATTTTTAATTCAGGAGGGTATTATATGGCTACATTAAATATAAAGGAGTTTTTAGACCAAGACGAGAAAAAAGATTTGTTGCGCCTGTTGACGGCCGGTTCGGTGGACGACGGAAAATCTACATTGATAGGCCGGCTTTTGTTCGACAGCAAGAAACTGTATGAAGATCAGTTGCAGGCTTTGGAGCGTGACAGCAAACGTGTGGGGAATGCCGGCGACCATATAGATTATGCTTTGTTGCTCGACGGTTTGAAAGCGGAGCGCGAAGAAGGCATCACCATAGACGTGGCTTATCGTTATTTCTCGACGAACCAACGCAAATTTATCATTGCCGACACTCCGGGACATGAACAATACACCCGCAACATGATTACCGGCGGTTCCACGGCTAATTTAGCCATTATATTGGTGGATGCCCGTACGGGAGTCATCACGCAGACCCGTCGTCATACATTTCTTGTTTCTTTGTTGGGAATCAAACATATCGCGTTGGCCGTCAACAAGATGGACTTGGTGGATTTCGACGAAAACGTGTTCGATGCCATTGTAGCGGAATACAAGGCTTTGACGGATAAATTAGGTATAGAGGATGTGACCTGTTTTCCCCTTTCCGCTTTGGATGGTGACAATGTGGTAGAGAAGTCTGAGCGTACGCCTTGGTATGAAGGCACCAGTCTGTTGGACTTTTTGGAGACCGTACCTATTCATACCGACCGAAACATGACGGATTTCCGTTATCCTGTGCAGTACGTGTTGCGCCCTAACCTCGACTTCCGTGGGTTCTGCGGGAAGATAGCTTCCGGTGTGGTACGGGAAGGAGATGAAATCATGGCTCTTCCGTCGCGTAAGAAGTCGCATGTGAAACGTATTGTGACGTATGACGGAGATTTGAAAGAGGCTTTTTGCCCGCAATGTGTGACGTTGACGTTGGAGGATGAGATAGACATTTCACGCGGTGAAATGTTAGTACATCCCGACAATGTGCCGGAAGTAGGGCGCTATTTCGAGACGATGCTCGTATGGATGGACGAAGAACCGATGGATCGTAACAAGCATTTTTATCTGAAGCATAATACGAATACGACCCGTGCCACGGTAGGTGAGATTTGTTATCAGGTAGATGTGAATACGATGGAGCAGCGTCCGGCGTCCGGTTTTCGTTTGAATGAAATTGGGAAAGTGCATATCACGACGGCAAAACCCATATTTTTCGATGCCTATCAGAAGAACCGTGCGACCGGTTCCTTCATATTGATAGATCCGATTACGAACAACACGAGTGCAGTGGGCATGATTATCGGTCCGGTGGATGCCAAGGAGAATGACGTTGAGCGCCTTCCGGAGTTGAACCTGCCCAAATTGGGTATCGGAAAAGAGCATTACGAAGCCATAGAGAAAGCCGTCAAAGATTTGGGACGCCAAGGTCTCGCGATAGAAATCATTAAAGAATAACCTTAATTAAAAATCAAAGTTTCATGGGATTATTAGAGTTCAGCAAACTTCCGGTCAATACGTTGGTAGGTGCCGATTGGAAAACGTTTAAAGAAATGACGCGTGGTCAGGAGATAGCTCCGGACAAGCGTACCAAGTATTATCTGACGAAGAGCGTATGCAGGCTGTTGAGTTTGTTGGCACCTATCCAAGACCGCAGGTTTGAGGCGAAGTTGGGGGCGTATGAATTCGACCACGATCCTGTTTTCATTCTCGGACATTGGAGAAGCGGGACGACCTTTGTGCACAACATCTTTGCGCAGGACGATAATTTCTGTTATACGACCACGTACCAGACCGTATTCCCCCATCTGATGATGTTCGGCCAACCTTTCTTCAAGAAGACGATGGGTTGGCTTATGCCGAACAAACGTCCGACGGACAATATGGAGTTGGCTCCCGACCTGCCGCAGGAGGAAGAATTCGCATTGTCGAACATGATGCCTTATTCCTTCTATGACTTTTGGTTCTTTCCTCAGAAGTGGCAGGAATATTGCGACAAGTATCTGACGTTCGAGAACATTACGAAAGAGGAACTTCAGGTATTCAAGGAAACATTTGTGAAGTTGATGAAGATTTCCAGATACTGTACGACGGGAGGAGATGTGTATTTATCCAAGAACCCGCCCCATACGGGACGCGTAAAAGCCTTGGTCGAGATGTTCCCCAATGCCAAGTTCATTTATCTGATGCGTAACCCCTATACGGTATTCGAGAGCACACGCAGTTTCTTCACCAACACGATCAAGCCGTTGGAATTGCAGCATATCAGCGACGAGGAGATGGAGAAGAACATCCTTCTTACCTATACAAAGCTTTACCGCGCTTATGAGGAGCAGAAGAAGTATGTGCCGGAAGGAAATCTTTTTGAAGTGAAATTCGAGGATTTTGAGGCTGATGCATTCGGAACCACGAAGCTTGCGTATGAAAAATTAGGTATTCGTGAGTTTGATTGTGCCGAGGCTGCCATACGCCAGTATACAGACCGGAAGAAAGGCTACAAAAAGAACAAATATGAGTATAAGCCCCGTACCATTCAGTTGGTGAATGAAAATTGGGGATATGCCCTTAAGGATTGGGATTATGAGATACATCCGTAAGATGGGAATCCGTATCCCCCTTTAAAACGAAGCATCCTCTCATTTTCGAGTGAGAGGATGCTTCGTTTATGGATAGGGATGGAATAAAGTTCATTCCACACTCGTGGTCGAAAGACTGAAGTTTTCCATCAGAATCTCTCCTTGAGTGGTGTATTCTTTTACGAGCCGATTGGTTTCTTCTCCATTTACGTAAGCGATAATAGTTACTTTTAACCGTTTTCCCGATTCCTCGGAAGTACTTGTTGCCGAGCCTGAACAAGTCATGAAAAAACCGTCTTGTCCCGTTTGGCAACTCACTCTGTTACTTTTCATTTTGCCTACCGAATACGAATCACCCAAGTATTCCCCGTTTTCGTCATATAGTCTTGCCGGTCCGTTTACGTTTGTAGCTCCGAATACGAGGTTCACCTCAAAATCTTCTGTGTTCCCAGACTGTTCTACTACGATTTTATGAATACCCGTCCTCATTCCGTGATGATCATTTTTATGGTCGTCGTCTCCACAAGATACCAGGGCTAAACTTAAACACAAGACCATAATACTCCATACTGATAATTTTATTCTTTTCATATTTTCGCTTTTTGGTGGTTGTGATTTTACTTGACTATGGTTTTCCGGATAATTTCATTCGTTAGTGTCGGCAAGATATGAAAAATATATTAAGTAACAAAGAAGCTTTGGAAAAATAATGGTAAAAGGTTCTCCAAAAATAAAGGAGGTCCTTGAACCTCCCTTATTTAAATAGATATTTATTCCTTGCTTTTACCGCTGATTTTCTCGGCCATTTCCGGATTCTGTTTATACCGTTTGTTCAGGCCGTTTACTACGTCTTTTGTAATGTCGTACTTAGCATTGGCTGCCAAAATATTGTCTCCGGCCTTGCTGATGATATAATCGAATTTCTTAGATTTATTGTATTCTTTCAAGAATGCCTGAATGGAATCCCGCATTTCGGTGTTGTATTTTGCTTGTTCTGCGGCGAAATCATTCATCAATCGGTCGTTTAATGCTTGCAAGTCCTGCTGTTGTTTGGCCAATGTCATTTGAGCCTGTTCCACTTGTTCTTTGGTGGTGAACTGGTTGGTTTCATATTTCTTTTGCAGCTCTGCGGCTTTAGCCTGAAGAGCGCGTTCTTTGCCGGCCAATGTAGCCCGGATGTTTTCTCCCTTTTTGTTCATCAGGAGCGTATAGTCTTTACAGAAATTGTATTGCGACATCAATGTGTCGATTTCCACATATGCGATTTTCAATCCGCCTGCGGGGATTTCCGTAGCTTGAGTGTTTGTTTTTTCTTCCGGTGCCGACTTGTTGCATCCCGTCAGGGCGAATGTGGCTGCCAAGGTGATAAGTCCTGCGCCAATGATACTGTTTTTCTTCATTATTTTTTCCTTATTTATGATTTTCTTGTACTGCGTTCATTGATTCTATGTGGATTTTCCACCCGTTCCAAGGCATCCATGGTTTGTACGCACGTGATGCCCCGTTTGCGCATAGCCGCACTATGGCCTACGTGGGTGTTTGGGAAGCGGCCGTTTTTCTTGAAAAGGATTTTTATGGCAAAGAATGCCATACTTATGGCCACAATTATCAGGGTAAACAATAGTGTCTTCAACATTTTTGCGTATATTTGTGCTACAAAGATAAACTTTAAAAGCGTGGAATTGTGTCGTATCTTCGCTTTTAACCAAATTTAGTAGAATGAATATATAAAATTATGGATATGGAAATGAATTCATTGAAACCAGCCGAGGTTTTTAAGTTTTTTGCAGAAATCAACCGGATACCCCGTCCTTCCAAAAAAGAAGAGCGGATGATAGCTTATTTGGAACAGTTTGCCCGTGAAAGAGGTTTGGAATGTAAGGTGGACGAGACGGGAAACGTATTGATTCGTAAGGGGGCGACTCCGGGGATGGAAAACCGTAAGACGGTGATTTTACAGAGCCATATGGATATGGTTTGCGAGAAGAACCGTGAGGTGGAGTTCGATTTTGAAAAAGACGCGATTCGTACGTTGATTGATGGAGATTGGTTGCGTGCGGACGGGACGACGTTGGGTGCCGACGACGGGATAGGCGTGGCGATGGAGTTGGCCTTGTTAGACGCTTCGGATATTGCCCACGGCCCGATAGAATGTGTGTTTACCCGTGATGAAGAAACAGGTTTGAGTGGTGCTTTCGGGATGAAGCCCGGTTTCATGTCCGGTGATATTTTGTTGAACTTGGACTCGGAAGACGAAGGGCAGTTGTTCGTAAGTTGTGCCGGGGGAGCGGCAACTACGGCTGAATTCGACTTTACGCCGGTGGATGTTCCGCAGGATTATTTCTTCTTCGAAGTGAAAGTGAAAGGGTTGACGGGCGGACATTCGGGTGACGACATTAACAAGAAGCGGGCGAATGCCAACAAGATTCTGGCGCGTTTCCTATATAATGCCTGGGCTAAATACGATTTATATTTATGCGACATTCAGGCCGGAGGTCTGCACAATGCCATACCCCGTGAAGCGATGGCGGTTTGTGCCATTCCGATGAAGGACAAGGAGAGCATCCGTGTGGATTGGAACCTGTTCAGTGCCGATGTGGAAGAAGAATACAGTGTGACCGAAAAGACTATGGTCTTCGAGTTGCAGAGCGAAAGCGCGAGGCCGAAAGCTGTGGAGCGCGAAGTGGCCCGCAAGCTCATTTGGGCTTTGCAGGCCGTGCACAACGGCATCCTTTCCATGTCGCAGGACATCGATTTGGTGGAGACCAGTTCCAATCTGGCCAGTATACGTCTGACGGACGGCAATAAGATTCTGGTGAAGACCAGTCAGCGCAGCAGCATACTGAGTGCGCGTCACCACATGAGTAATATGGTGAAAGCCGCTTTTGAGTTGGCCGGTGCCCGTGTGGAAGTGGGCGAAGGCTATCCGGGTTGGAAAATGAATCCGGAATCGGATATTCTGAAAATCGCAGTGGAAACTTACAAAGCCTTGTTTGGCAAAGAACCGAAAGTGTTGGGGATACACGCCGGATTGGAATGCGGATTGTTCAGCGAGAAGTATCCAGGTTTGGACATGGTGTCGTTCGGCCCGACGTTGCGTGGAGTACATTCGCCCGACGAACGTTTGTTGATACCGACGGTTGCCATGGTTTGGGACCATATCAAAGCCATTTTGAAGAATATTCCGGCAAAAGCCTAAAATAAGCGGGGCATATCTGCGTTATAACAAGGCAGATATGCCTTTTTTGAATTTATGAATATGCGAAAAATATCCGTCTTTTGTGGCTCGGTCCTTGCGTGGGGCGTCGTGGCCGTATCCGGTTTTACGTCTTGTGACGACTCCATGTCGTTCACGACCGACCGCGGTGCGCTGTTATCCTTTTCCACCGATACGGTGAGGTTCGACACTGT
>ERZ773188.1752-NODE-1752-length-23116-cov-5.768007_pt1 | contig 23116 bp, 23 predicted proteins | sample MGYA00581011_ERZ773188 | MGnify/ENA primary metagenome ERZ773188 (study PRJEB29015, sample SAMEA2737798) | human gut metagenome | biome: human gut; feature: human-associated habitat; material: faeces | place: China | collected 2012 ...
CTTGCTTCATATGAACCGTTCTTCTCTCTAACTCCTCTTGGTAATGCTTTTGCCAAATATTCAAACCCTTTTGCATTTGCTTTGACATCCTCTATATAACTAATGTTTTTACTCTCTATTTCTCCATAGTGTTTCATTACCGCTGCACCTCCACCTACAAATGTTATTGGTGTAATATTGAGACTGATGCTAAATTCTCTTAATGTATTAAATACCTTATTTGTAAATTTTCTTATTTCTTCCTCAACTACCTGTGCAAATCTCTCTTCCATATCACACATTCCTGTTTTCATAACATATTCAAGTTCTGATTCATCAATTTCACAATTAAACTTGGCTACACATTCCTTATTAATTGCATGCATGCATGTAATTAACCCCATTGGTCTTGTATCACACTCCGATAACTCTGGTTTCATATTTTTTATTGTCATCAAATCCATTGTCCATGATCCTATATCCACTACAATATGTTTTCTATCATACTGTGGCATTTTATCTGCCACCGCTGCATAACACTGTGGAAATACAGACACCTTAATAATATTTACTCTATATGTTCTATTTTCAAATTTAAACTCCAACTCTCTTTTTTTAGACAGATATTTAATAAAATTATCCCTTTCTGCTCCGAATCTGGTTAACGGAAGTCCTACGGCTAAAAAGACATCTGCACTATTCTTTCCTCTTATCTTCAACTCCTTCGCCATAGCTGCAAGCGTAAGAAGATAAAAACTTTCGTCAGTAACCTTGTTATCTTTTACCTCTAGTCTTTTTCCTCCGACTGAATAAAATTTTCCTTCATACTGAAGAATATTATCAAATATCCCCGGTTCATTTGCTATTTGATTAACTGCTGTAGAAAAAACTGTATTAACTGTTTTTATATTTGACCATCCATGGTCAATTGCAATTATTTCTAATCTCTTTTCCATCTGTCTGTGCCTCCTTGCCTTTTTAGTCATCTATGTATCCTTCTTTCTTACTTTCCTAATAAATCTCTCATGCACGGAAAACAATATCTGCTGTTTTTTCCATATGGACATCCTACACATTTACTCTCCTGCTGCTTTTCTGTTTTTTGCTTTCCTGCTCCACATTTTTCATTATTAATACATCTGTTATCATTTCCCCAAAAATATTTGCATTTCATACAGCTTCTTAAATCTCTTTCCAATTTTTCTTTAGCATTGTTTTCTTTGCTAATTTTTTCTGGCTTTTGTTTTTTTGCGTTAATTCCCAACTATTCCGCTCCTTTCATATTCATTCATAGTACTGTGGGTTATTAACTATGTATGTGCACTGTGCTTATCTTTAAGCCCTCATCGCCCGTACACCTGGGAATTACAAACAAGCCGCTTATGCGTTCACGACGCTTCCTTAAGAAACTATCTCCTCTGCCGCCATTTCGAGGATAAGGAGTTTCTTTCACTCCTCTGTGTTTTATTATCCTTCCGCTACATTTAATCTGTCCTGCTCGCTCCACCTTCATTTTTCAATCCTTCGGTTCTCTTCGCATTGCTATGAATGATTATCCAGACAGGTGCACCGGAATTTTACTCCTTACACTAATTATTCTGTGTAAGATATGAAATTCTTTCATAAATTTGTAATTGTTATTCAATTGTATTTTTAGGAAGCCAATTGCTTCCAGCACCATTATCATAATTCTAACTTTAATATTTAACCATTAACTGTAGTGGTGCATTTTTGTTTCGTTTCACCCTTTTATGGTGTATTAATCTTTTTAGTTCCATATTTTGAACTGCTATAAAATATTTTATTAATAGAACGTTGTTCCCTTATTCGCATACATTTTTATTTCATTATTTTGATATTTAATAAATATTTCATAGCAATCTAATTTAGTTATTAACAAAGAATTAAGCAAACTCTTCTTTTAAAGTTGGTCCATTTTATCCGGACCAACTTTGGACCAAATTCGGTCCAACTTTTGTGATTAGTTATGATACTATGCGATAAGTTGTGTGTTCTCATTGGACAAGAAAATTTTTATTTAAGTACCTGATTAATAATCGCCAAGCCCATCTAATTGATTTGTTTCACAAATCAATTAGCACGCGGCATTCGTAGAATGCCGCATAACATAAAAAGAGATAGGTCCTCAATTATGCAAGCATATGAGAATCCTATCTCTTTTTATGTTACGTCGCTTTGCTCAAAGCTTCGCGATAATTATTTCATCTGTTTTGCTACTTCTGCAGCGAAGTCTTCTTCTTTCTTTTCGATACCTTCACCAGTTTCGAATCTTACGAAGCTCTTAAGTGCAACTGTAGCACCAACTTCTTTTGAAACTTCATCTAAGTATGCTTTTACTGTCTGCTTTCCGTCTGCAGCCATAACGTATGTCTGATCAAGAAGACATACTTCTTTTAACTGCTTTGAAATACGACCTTCAACTAAGCCGTTGAAAATCTTGTTAGCCATAATTGCTTCCTTCTTGCTCATTGCAATTGCAGCTAATGCAGCGATTGCTTCTTTTGAAAGGAAGTTGAATAAATACTTGTCATTCTGCTTTTCTTCTAATACAGCCTTGTCTTCAGCATTTAATGCATCTGAAGCAAATGCTTCAGCGAAGATATCCTTCTGGATTGGCTTTGGAAGTGATGATACATCATTTAAAGCACTGTCAATTGTGATTTCTCTCATCTTAGCAAGTTCTTCATCTGAGATGTCTTCTCTGCTAACGTACTGAGGGCTCATAGCTGCAATCTGCATAGCTACTGTCTTAATTGCTGCTACAACTGTATCGTTTGCTGGAGCATCAGCGTCAACTAATACACCAATCTTTCCACCAGCGTGGATGTATGAAGCAAGAACTCCGTCTGATTCAATCTTCTTGAATCTTCTGATATTCATGTTTTCACCGATTACTGCGATCTGTGAAACTAATTCGTCTTTAACTGTCTTTGTTGTATCAAGTGCCCATGGTTCAGCCATGAATGCGTCCATGTCTGCTGCATCAGAATCAAGAATCTGATTTGCAACGTTTGATACGAATGTCTGGAATTTTTCGTTCTTAGCAACGAAGTCTGTTTCTGAGTTAACTTCAACGATTGCTGCCTTGCCGTCTTTTACTGCTGTAAATACAACACCTTCTGCTGCAATTCTTCCTGATTTCTTAACTGCTGTAGCTTCGCCTTTTTTTCTTAAGATTTCGATAGCTGCTTCCTGATCTCCATCTGTTTCTACTAAAGCTTTCTTACAAGCCATAACACCAGCGCCTGTTAATTCTCTTAATTCTTTTACCATTGCTGCTGTGATTGTCATAATTATATCCTCCTAAAAACTATATCTTATTCTTCTGTTGCTTCTTCAGCTGCATCTTCAGCTACCATTTCTTCACCCTGGTTTGCTTCGATAACAGCATCAGCCATCTTAGAAACGATAAGTTTTACTGCTCTGATAGCATCATCGTTACCTGGGATAACATAGTCTAATTCTTCTGGGTCACAGTTTGTATCTGCAATACCGATTAATGTAATTCCAAGTGAATGTGCTTCCTGAACACAGATTTTTTCCTTCTTAGGATCTACTACAAAGATAGCATCTGGGATTCTCTTCATGTCCTTGATACCGCCAAGGTTCTTTTCAAGTTTGTCCCATTCCTTCTTGATGTTAACAACTTCTTTCTTAGGAAGAACATCAAATGTTCCATCTTCTGCCATCTTTTCGATGTCTTTTAATCTCTTAATTCTTGACTGGATAGTCTTGAAGTTTGTAAGCATACCTCCAAGCCATCTTTCGTTAACGTAGTACATTCCACATCTTTCAGCTTCTGTCTGAACAGCTTCCTGAGCCTGTTTCTTTGTACCAACGAAAAGAATTGTACCGCCTTCTGCTGCGATATCTGAAACTGCCTTGTAAGCTTCATCTACTTTACCTACTGACTTCTGTAAGTCGATGATGTAGATACCATTTCTTTCTGTGTAGATGTATTCTGCCATCTTAGGGTTCCATCTTCTTGTCTGATGTCCGAAATGAACACCTGCTTCTAATAACTGTTTCATTGAAATAACGCTCATTTTTATACCTCCTGGTTTTTAAATTTAATTATTGATACTGTTCCGGTGTTATCCCGGCATGTATCATGCCTTCCATCTGCTTCATCAAATCAGACAACCCCGAGCGTGGGCACCGGTCTGACTCTCCACAGATGTGCTTAATGCAACTCAAATATCATAACACAAAAAAAAGCAGTATGCAACTGCTTTCTTTCGTATAAATTATGTTTTTTATAAAATTCTCATTCAGACTTTCACACAATTTTTCCACAACATTCTTTTGCTATGTTGTCATATTGTTTTTTAGTTAGCCTGCTTTTCTTTCTTAAGTTCTGTAACATAACCACACTGTGGATCTGCACATGCAAGCTTGTTACCTTTTTCAACCATATAGCCTCCACACTGTGGACACTTTTCTGCAGAAGGTTTCTGCCATGACATAAAATCACATTCAGGGTTATCTATACAACCATAATATCTTCTGCCCTTCTTGGTTTTCTTAAGTAATACATCCTTTCCACACTTAGGACAAGGAACGCCAATCTTTTCTAAGTATGGTTTTGTATTTCTACATTCAGGGAATCCCGGACAGGCAAGGAACTTACCATGTGGGCCGTATTTAATTACCATACGTCTTCCACATTCTTCACAGATTTCATCAGATTCTTCATCTGCAATGTCAATCTTTTCTAAGTTCTTTTCAGCATTTTCTACCTGTTCTTTTAAGTCAGGATAAAAGTTTCTGATAACTGTCTTCCATTCTATTGTACCTTCTTCAACTGCATCAAGAAGTGATTCCATGTTAGCTGTAAACTGTGTGTCTACAATAACACTAAACTCTGTTTTCATTACATTGTTTACTGCTTCACCTAACTCTGTAACATAAAGATTTTTCTTTTCTCTTGTTACATAACGTCTTGCAATAATTGTTGTAATAGTCGGAGCATAAGTGCTTGGTCGTCCAATACCCTGTTCTTCCATTGCCTTTACAAGTGCTGCTTCCGTAAAATGTGCAGGTGGCTGTGTAAAGTGCTGATTTTCTTCAAACTTTTCAAATTCAAGTTTTGAATCTTTTTCAAGCTTTGCAATGGTGTTGTTTGTAACAACTTTCTCATTATCACTGTCTGTATAGACTTTCATAAAACCGTCAAAATCAAGTTTTGATGTTGATGCATTAAAAATATACTTTCCTGCATTAACTTTTACGTTAGTTGTTTCGTAAACTGAATTTTCCATACGGCTTGCAACAAATCTTCTCCAGATAAGCTGATATAATCTAAATAAATCTCTTGGAAGCTGGTCTTTTACTTCTTCAGGCATTAAGTTTACATCTGTAGGTCTGATTGCTTCGTGAGCATCCTGAATCTTCTTGTTTGACTTCTTTGAGTTAATCTCTTTAGCCATATATGAATCGCCATATTTGCTTTCGATAAATTCCTTTACCTGAACTTCTGCTGTTTCTGATACTCTTGTGGAATCAGTTCTCAAATATGTTATAAGACCTATTGTTCCTCTGCCCTTAATGTCAACACCCTCATACAACTGCTGAGCTATTCTCATTGTCTTCTGTGTTGAAAAGTTAAGCGCCTTTGAAGCTTCCTGTTGCAATGTACTTGTTGTAAAAGGTATAGGTGCTTTTCTTGTTCTGCTTCCCTTTTTAATGTCCTTAACAGTAAACTCACCGTCTTTTAATTCCTTAACAATTCCGTCTAACTGTTCTTTTCCGGTAATTTCTAATTTACCTTTGTTGTCGCCATAAAAGCTTACTGTAAATTCTTTATTTTTATGCTTTAATACTGCATCCATATCCCAATATTCTTTTGGAATAAATGCGTTTATTTCATCTTCTCTGTCACATAGCATTTTTAATGCTACAGACTGAACTCGTCCTGCACTTAAACCTCTTTTAATCTTCATCCATAATAGCGGACTAATGCTATATCCCACCATTCTGTCTAATACTCTTCTTGCCTGCTGGGCATCAACTAATCCCATTTCTATATCTCTTGGATGTTTTAATGACTCTTTTACTGCCTGCTTTGTAATTTCATTAAAAGTAATTCTGTAAGTCTTCTTTGGATCTAATTTCAAGGCTATTGATAAGTGCCATGAAATTGCTTCTCCCTCACGGTCCGGGTCAGTTGCCAAATATACTTTGTCTGCTTTTTTTGCATAGCGACGAAGTTCTGCCAACTTGTCTCCCTTTCCCCTAATTGTAATGTACTTTGGTTCGTAGTCATTTTCCATGTCTATTCCCATTGTACTTTTAGGAAGATCTCTAACGTGTCCATTTGAAGCAACTACTTCATAGTTAGAGCCCAAAAACTTTTTAATAGTCTTAACTTTAGCCGGTGATTCCACAATCACAAGATATTTTGCCATAAACATCTCCTTAAAATATTTTCGCTGTTGTCGTTAAGCCTTTGAATAATAATTTTCTGATGGCTGCTCTACCAGTCCCATTAACTGAAGTTTTAGCAGCATACCTGTAAGTTCTTCATACTTAAAACCTGTTTCATTCATCAGTTCATAAATATTTTTCGGCTGTAAACGTAACCCACTATACAACAAGGCTAAATCTTTTTCAAGACCTTTTTCTTTTTGTTTTTTCTCATTTTCGTTTTTTGAACCACTATATTGTATGTCATTTAGCACGTCGTTAGCACCTGTAATTATGCCTGCTCCTGCCCTTATGAGACGGTTGCATCCATCGCTTAATTTTTCGCCCACTCTACCCGGTACTGCCATTACGTCTTTCCCCTGTTCCAATGCCCATTCTACGGTAATCAGGGAACCACTTTTCTCTCTTGCCTCAACTACTATAACCTTGTCCGAAAGTCCGCTTATAATTCTATTTCTAAGAGGAAAATGCCAGGCTATTGGTCCTGTCCCCGGAGGATACTCAGAAATTATTCCACCATTTTTTAAAATATCATTATAAAGTTCTATGTTTTCTGTCGGATAGCAAACATCCACACCACTTCCAAGTACTGCAAATGTTGGCGTTCCACCTTCCAAAGCTCCTATCTGACTATAAGTGTCTATGCCTCTTGCCATTCCGCTTATAATCTGAACTCCGTTTTCCGACAGCTCTCTTGCCAATGCTCTTGCCATTTTTCTTCCATAATTAGAGCACGCTCTTGCCCCTACCATTGCCACTACAGGCTTGTCCCTGTCAGGCAGTCTTCCTTTATAAAATAAATATTCCGGTCTATGATCATAAGGCAACAACTTAGCCGGGTAATCCCTGTCATTTACTGATACAACTTTTATGCCCTGTTTTTCTAATTCCTTTATGTAGTTTTTGTCCTTTAATTTTTTCAGCTGTTCTTTGTATTCACTGCCTCTTTTATTGTTTATTTTTTTATTTTCATTTGTATTTGCATTTTGATTTATGTTTTTATTTGTATTATCCATATTTATTTGAAAAGCACCGGTCTGTAACTTACAGCCTCAGCTATATCCCCCTGTTGTATTTTTTCGTGTTGTTTTAAATCTGCTATTGTTCTAGCCACTTTTATGATTTTGTCATAAGCTCTTATACTTAAATCCATTGTAGTATATATTTTTTCCATTAAATGCTGTTCTTCTTTGTTAAGCTTGCAGTATTTCTTTATGTTTTCGCCTGAAAGCTGACTGTTAAACTTAAACTTCTCATTGGCATACCTTTCACGCTGAATCTGAACAGCCCTATTTACTCTTTCTTTGATGGTTAAAGAATCTTCCGGCTGTTCTTCTTTTTCCAATTGAAAATATGTAACCTGATTCATATGCACGCACAAGTCTATTCGGTCTATTAGCGGACCGCTTATTTTTTCCATATATTTCTTTACTTCCTGCTCTGTGCAAGTGCATTTGTTCATGTCAGGGTAATAACCACATTTGCAGGGATTCGTTGGAACACTGAACGTGATACAATTTAACCATTATTATCCTTGGGGTGTTCAAAAGGGGATTCAAATGAACCCCCTTTATTGTCTTTTATTATCAAATTATATAGCTATATTTTATATGATATATTTGACATTCATATTAAATTTCTTCAGCAGCAACATACCAATCTGGATTTATCATTGCATCATCAGAAAGCCTTAATATTAAATTTTCATCACATTCAAAGCTGCTTCCCAACCATTCATCATATAATCTTAACATCGCTTGAATCAAAAATTCTTTTGTCTTTTCATAATCTGTTTTTGGTGGATAATCCATATCAAATATTACTTCAGACATTGGAATTAAATATTCAAGACAATAATATTTACTATTATTATAATAATCATTACTCATACCATTAATTCCAAGAAGCCTTTCAACATTTCCCACTATTTCTGGGCAGCTATATAACAACGAATAATACTGGCTTTTCTCTAGATATGCTCGAAATGCAAATCCATTTACACAATAATCTTGATTCTTGTTATATCCAAGTCTTGACTTTAGATAATAGATATTACCTCCATCATATCTAAATTCATCATCAAGAGGTTGTAACTCTCCTTTGTAATACAAATCAATGTGTCCATCTTTTGATTCAAAAGTCACCTTATGTTTTTTGAAAAATTCAGATATTGAGGATTCTTCTAATAAAAGTTGTCTTAAATTATTATTTACTTTTAAATCCGTTCCATTCAACCTTCGAGATAAATGGAACATTTGTATATATTTAAGTGACTCATTTAAAATGCAATCAGAAATAAAATCTCTGATCCACTTCCACGGCTCTTTTTCTGTATCTTCATATATGGACATAAAAATACGTATCATTTCACTTGGTGAAAGATTTAAGAGTTCCATTATCCCTTTTTTTAATGAATCTTGTGTTTTAGCATCTATATATTTCATTTTATTCACCTGCTATTATTTCTTTTTCATTTTCAACAGTAGTGTCCATCGCAAACTTCAAAACGTCTTTTGCCTCACTTGGTCTTAAATCCCAATATTTTGTGAGCATCTTCAAAATTTGATGTTCTGGTACTTTTGACTCTACCATAGCCTGTGTTGCATATCCTATATTGTTCCATCTTTCATTGGTTAACTCTTGATCAATTTTACTCCAAACGCTCTCCCTTAGTGTATCAACCATTACGTTTGCTAATTTTCTAACTTCCATATTATCGTCCTCCTTTAATACATATGAGAGTAAAAATCCAAAATTGGAATATTTTTTTCTATCAACATATTTCCAATTGCCGTTTCCACATCTAATCTGGTATAGCCTTCAGGAATTCCCTTTAAAGGAAAAATCAGCACAAACGAGTCATCCCATTCCTTTCCAAGTTTATGAACAATAATTCCTGCAGAATTATGAACCCACTCTTCTTCCTTTCTTTTTTTATGTGCATTATACACTATATGTTTTTTATCATACACACTACAATTTTCTGGCATGTCAAAATTCACATCATCACTTACTGCTACTACACCCAAATATCCATCTTTTGTAAATTTCATCCAAACTAAATCCCTCCGATCATTTAACTGAAATTTTTGTTGAATATCATCATAATCTATATATTTAGGATTTTCATATTTAGGATTTTTCGTAGTTTTAATCCCTACTCTATTCAAGTAGGCTAAAGTATATTTGATTATTATTTCTTTATCAACAGGTTTACTTTCTGCTTGCTTTTTTGCTTCATTATATCTTACATAACTTTTTCCATGAACCGATTGACAGTATCTGTTTCCTTGTTTATTTATCCAAAAAGCATTTGGAAATATTTTGTGTAAATATTTTTCCATCTCTTTATTCATTCTTTTTCTCTTTTCTTTTTGTTAATTGACTTTATTATACCCTATATCCATATCTTCGTATATAAAATATATTATGTTTTTCCTATAACCAAAAAAAAAAAAAAATTTACTTCTAACAATAATTAATGATGAATACTATTCTTCATAATCAAGTTTGCTATTTTTTCTTTCATTATAATATACTAAATTGATAAAGCTATCCTTTAACCTTATATATGTAGGATGTCTTTTTATTGGTATTTATTGTTTCCAATGATTTGATATATATGATACAATAAATGCGTTATTTAAATAATACTTATTACAAAGGAGTTTAATGAATATGAAATATTGTTTAAATTGTGGGAGAGAACTTTTTGATAGAGATTGTTTTTGTGATAAATGCAAATCTACAAATTTAATGGATGGTAAACAGTGTGATAATATTATTAAGGAAATAAACTCTTCAAGTAGAATCACAAAAAAAATACTTTTAAGAAACCCCCTTTACAAATCCATTTATGATTTAATAATAAATAAACCGAAAGACAATTATTGTTATACTAATAATTCTAATCAATCTATAAAATTTGATAAAGATTATTTTACAAGAATAAATGAACATACAATAAATAAACCATCTATTCAACAAACTAATATTCCAAAATGTCCAACTTGTAATTCTACTAATGTAAAAAAGATTTCAGGAACAAAACGTTGGGTCTCTGTAGGATTATTTGGATTAGCAAGTAGCAATATAGGAAAGACTATGGAATGCATAGATTGTGGGTACAAATGGTAGGATAACTTAATGATATTTTCTTTTTTGTATCATTAATAATTCAAAGCTAAAACTTTAAGTAAACGTTTAAGATAAGTTGTTGTAAAGCTAGAAGTTCATAAAACGAAACTCCTAGCTTTATATATCTTTTTCCGAAGTGCCAATACTCTTTACTAAAAACATATTAATTAATTTCCAACATAACTTTTTTTTCAAATTCGCTCTTGAAGACGAATCGTATATCATCCTTAGTATTTACCACCACTTCCTGCACAAGGCTACTCCAAAGTTCCTCATCAAATTCTTCTACCAAAGCCCCCTGCTTTTCCAATGCCCAGATGAATCCCTTGAATAATTCTCTCTGAGCCTTTTTACTTTCAATCTGTTCTGAAATCTTGTCATAATCTGCTTTGATGGTATTGTACCTTTCGGTAAGGGCAACATATCTTCTCTCATACTCATTCTGGTCAAGTGCCGTCCGACTGTTCTCTGCTATGGCTGTCTGCATCTGTCCTGCAATGATATTTAGTTCTGCGACCTTATCCCCTAATTCCTTATCAAGTTCATTCGTGTTGCAGACCATATCCATCATTATCTTTGTGTTTTTTATGATTTCATTCTTTTCAGAAAACAGTTCATTTGCTGCCTTAATAAACATGTCCTTGATTTCATCCTCGGTGATATGTGGTGTTCTGCATTTACAGCCTTTCTCATACTTCTTATTGCATCTGTAGATTACCCGCCTATATTTGTCATTTGAATGCCAGACCTTAGCTCCGTACCACGAACCACACTCTCCACACTTTATTATGGAAGAAAAGCATCCTACTCCACTGTACCTGTCCATATTTTGTCTTCGGTAAAGTTCTGCCTGCACCTGCTCGAACTGGTCAGCTGTCACAATGCCTTCATGATGTCCTTCCACATAATACTGTGGCACTTCGCCATTATTATTGACTCGCTTATGTGTTAAAAAGTCCTTAGTAAAAGACTTCTGTAGTAATGCATCACCTTTGTATTTTTCATTCTTCAGAATGCTGAGAACCGAACTCGTATACCACTTATCTTTTCCGGCAGCAGTTTTTACCCCCATTTGAGTCAATTCCTTTGCTATCTGATAAGTGGAAAGCCCTTCAAGAAATCTTTTGTAAATATATCTTACTGTGACAGCCTGCTCTTCATTGATGATAAACTCGCCATTCGATCCCCTGTCATATCCAAGGAATCTGGAAAATGAAACACTCGCCTTTCCATCAGCAAATGATTTCCTTTTTCCCCATGTGGTATTCTCTGAAATGGATCTTGATTCTTCCTGTGCGAGTGAACTCATGATGGTAATCAACAGTTCTCCCTTGGCATCAAGTGTCCAGATGTTTTCTTTCTCAAAATAAATCTCTATGCCTTTTTCCTTCAGTTCACGTACCGTCACAAGCGAATCCACCGTATTTCTTGCAAATCGGCTGATGGACTTTGTAATGATAAGGTCTATCTTGCCTTCAAGGGCATCCTCAACCATCTGCTTAAATCCATCACGGTGACTGGTATTAGTTGCTGTGATACCATCATCCGTATATATTCCTACAAACTCCCAGTCGGGATTTGATTTAATGTATCTTGTGTAGTAATCCACCTGTGCTTCATAACTTGTTGCCTGTTCCTCTGAATCGGTTGAAACTCTAGCATAACCCGCAACTCTTCTTTTCCTAACACTCTGCAATGGTCTGGAATCAAATCTGTTCAATGTAGCAGGTATCGTGGTTACTCTTTTTGCCATGTTACCACCTCTCCTTTCTTGTAATAAAACTCTATTTTTTCATCGTAATTGATGGCTTTTTCTATGTTCTGTGCAAATAATCCGTCACACTGTTCTTCATGAAAAAGTTTCTGTGTGGCTTTTCTGAATGTACTGTCAAATTCCCTTGGAGCAGAACAGTTTCTGCAAACCCATACCTTATACTTTGTTTTCTTTCCGGCAGGTCCCATATTCCAAGTATCTGATTCAAGCATTCCCCCACAGCATCCACAAAAAAGCCTTGTAGAAAAACCGCTGTAGCCCTTTTTGTATTTTCTAAGAACCTGTCTGCTTGTACCCTTTTTCATTCGGAATGTGATATAGACATTATCGATTGTGATAAGTGCAATCCGACTCTTAACCTCTTCTGCATTAAATTCATCAAGGCTTAATGCTTTTGTGGCTGCATCCTCCAGTTCTGATTCATAAACATCACGGAAGTCACATACCGCCTTCCCCTTTCGTTCTTTCGTGTTACAAACCCACTTCTTTCCATATTTTGATGTCCGTCTGCTGATAGAACACCCACAATTAGCACATCTGACAATCCCTGAGAAGGCTGTCAGATTCGGATTACTATTTGGCATTGCCTCGGCTCTATCTTTCATGATTTGTTGTACCTTTTCAAAATCTGCTTTTGATACCAACGTCTCGAACATTTCTTCCACAGCATACATTGGCAACTCGCCTCTATTCTTTCTGCGTTTATGCCCTTCCGTGAAGAAATTCTTCTGAAGTAACATAGTTCCCGTATAAGAAAGGCTTGAAAGAATATTCTTGATGGTGGAATCGTCCATCGGCACTCCACTCTTTCCCTTTACACCTTTCTCTGCCAGCCTCTTTGCTATACTATAAGCAGGTTCTCCGACAAGGTAACGGTCATAGATTTCCCTTACAACCTCGCCCTGCTCTGGAATAATGCTGAAACTATCACCATTCCATTCATATCCATATGGTGCCTTGATTCCATTTGGGATACCCAACTTGAACTTCTTTCTGATTGACCATTTTATGTTTTCAGATATACTCCGACTCTCTGCCTGTGCAAACGCAGCCAAGAGTGTAAGAAGAAGTTCTCCCTCTTTCGATATGGAATGAATGTTCTCTCTTTCAAAATAAACATCAATGCCTAATTCCTTCAGATGTCTTGTGGCTTTCAAGGTATCAACCGTATCTCTTGCAAATCGGCTGACTGACTTTACAAGCACAATATCTATCTTTCCGGCATCGCAGTCTGCCATCAGTCTTTTAAACTCGTCTCTGTGTTTGGTTGCAGTTCCTGTGATACCTTCATCAGCATAAACTCCTACATACGCCCACTCTGGGTTGCTTTGTATCAGCGCACTGTAATAGCTTACCTGGGCAGAAAGTGAATGATGAAGCTGTTCTGTTTCCATTGAAACTCTGGCATATGCAGCTACCCTTTTTCTTGCCTTGAGCCTTGGTAGAACTGGCTCAATTCTGCGTATATTCGCCATAATTAACCTCCTTGTCAGTGTGCTATATTCCCGTAACTTCCAAACTTTATCAAGCGAATATCGGTAAATAATGTAGACAAAGATATGTTATATTTCTTCCGAAATTTTGTATCAATCTGCTCGTAATCTTCATCAGAAATAATCCCCTGTTTCAAGAGATTTTTGGCAGTAGTCATTGTTCCGAGGTACATTTTTTCATTCTGGATCTGCTCTTTAGTCATTGCTGCCACCTCCGAATCTGTCCTCAATATAACAGGCATGACTGCAGTATTTTCTGTTCTTATTCCCATATGCGCTAAAAGGCTTTTTACAATGGGGGCATATAAACTCATAATTGGCTTTACGATTCACCTTATCAAGGTTACTGTTCCACCATTTATTTCTGCATTTATCTGAACAAAACTTCTTTTCTTTTCGACCTACTTGTTGTACTACCTCTTTTCCACAGCAAAGGCAGTAATGTACTTCTTCATCAACAACAGTATTGTTAGCTACCACTCCGCCAAGTCCGTGTCTTCTGCAATATGTCTTTATAGTATTTACACTTATGTTTAATGCCTGTGCTATTCTTCCATATCCATACCCTTTGCCCCTAAGTTTTGCTATTTGCTGTCTTTGAATATCATTCATCCTATCCACCTCCATCAGATTTGAAGGGAATAACTTTTATAGTTTTATCGTTAAGTAGTATGCCCTTCACTATTCGCTGGACATCTTTTTAGTAATTGACCGAATTTATATTCCTTTCCCTTCACTATCCTTTGGACATAAAAAATTTAAACGGGCGGAATAATGTAATTAAAAATTTTTTCACGTACGATAACTACAGCCTTATTTTTTTTAGTAAAAAAAATAAGGCTCAGAAGGATTTCTCCCTCCAAGCCTATAAAATTACACTTCTATCTTTTATTGTAAACGCTCATAAAATCACTAATTTACAGCTAAGTATCCTCTCTACACTTTTTCAGTAAAATCAAGAGAAATCCATCCTGTTTCAGATTTAAGTTTTCCCCATCCTTTATTTGAACCTTTACCTGCTTTTGTTTCAGTTATGGTAAACACACCAACACCTGTATGTTTACCTGTTTTTACATAATTTGTTCCCGGTCCTTTCCTTATACACAAGTTATTAATTGATACTTTAACTTTCATTGATTTGTCTGTTGAGTTTACAGTTTTATTTGTAGACACTCCCATCTTTTTCTTGACATCTTTTCTAAACTGATTCATTGTTAATCCGAATTTATTCCATATATGCTCAACATCTCCATGATTAGTGGCAATACCTCTTTCGTGTCCCTCCTTGTGTGAGATAATTACACCATCTTTTAAAGGGTCTAACTTAAAATCTTTACACAACTTAGCGAAAAGTTCTACTGCTGTGTTGTATGTTGCTGATACATGCTTTTTCGTATTCTTTCCATTACCAGTTTCAATCCAAGACGAACCACCTGTATATTTGATGGTATTTGGCTCTGTCATTTCGACTCCTATATGAGTATCATTAGATAATCCGCCTCCATGCCATCCTCTTCTTTTCCACGGAAGTGCCTGATAAACATTACCTTCTGCATCAATCACTGCGTGCGGGCATGCATTGGCTCCATTCTTATTCCAAGTGTTAATAAATACTTTTGCATTAGGTTGTGAATACCCTACCGAATGAAGCATTAACCCTTTAACTGTAATAGTTCTTCCTACTTTATAGCAATCTGATTTTGTACAATAACTTTTTATTATCTTCATCTACTCTTCCTCCTCTTCTTTTAACTGTTCTAATACTGCTTTTAACTTATTGGGTACGGGAAGTCCCAAACTTGATACATTTTCTAAAATTGATATTCCTTCATTTGAAATGTAGAAGAATATCACTGACATTCTAATTACATTTCCTTCTTTTATGATATTTGCATCAATTAATGATGCCACTGCGACTAAACAAAAAATAGCTATTTTTTTAGCTATTCCCTTAAATCCTATTTCACTGGAAAGTTTGTGTCTTGTGATTGCAACCAATACTCCCGTCACATAATCAACAACAACAAATATTGTTAGTGTCATAATAAATCCATCTAATCCTCCAAGCACTGCTCCCAAAGCTCCTCCTAAAGCTGTCCACGTCATTTTCATGGCATCAATTGTTGTTCTCATTACTTTCTCCTTCCATAATAAAAAGCCAGTCCTTTGACTAGCCACCCTTCATTAAACTTATTGAATTCTCTTCCACATATAACAAGTAATATATGGTTGTAATATTGAAAATGCTGCACCACTACCTGTATTTGATGTACTTCCATTAGCTGCTGCTGTTTCACCAGATACACTTGCTGATGGTTGTGTACTGCCTGTTCTTAATCCTGTTCCACTTGATACACCTCGTATTCCTGCCAACGACCCTGAAGAAAATAAATCTGAAAAATATGTCACCTCACTGTTGCCGTGATATAAGCCAGAATGACTATGATTTCCTACAGTTACACTTAAACTACCTTTGCCGTGAGTATGTCCATTCAGACCGTGAGAATGTGGTGGTAAATTTCCAACAGATAAACCAATCTTTGTTTCACCTCCCCTTTTTTCTACTGCATTAAAGTTTGAATCACTGGGATTGACTCCTGTCGGTACTCTTCCAGACCCCCACACAGCCCATTTTCCTCCGTAATACATAGATGGATTAATAGGTGACGTTGACATGTAAATCGAGCCTACTGGATGAGCAAGTAAAAATATCTGACTAACAAGTTTTGACATATCATCAATTGTGTATTTTTGTTTATTATAGATTTTTTCAATATTTGTAATGTTACTTGCATTTTGCGTTAATCTATACAACGGGAAATATGCACCTCGCTCATTTTTACTCAAATCCCCCGATTCACATATTGGATCCACAGGATTTTCGTTAACCTCATCTCCGTATTCACAAGTAAGAATCACATTTTCTTCACTAGATGTATTCATGTAATAGTAGGCACAAACTAAAATGTTTCTATACATTCCTTGACTACCACTACTTATGTTAATATCAACGTATTCTCCAGTTCTAATGCGGGCATGCACACCTTGCATTATTAAATCACCTTCATAAATTCGTAGTGTTTTACTGTCAATTAACTCACACTCAAACTGTCCACCATTCTTCAATACATAATTTTCATTTCCCATTATATTTCTGTTAAATGCTCTTTCATCAGACGAATATACATGTGCTTCTCCTGTATATCCTGTTACTATTTCTAATTTCATAATGCCTCCTTTTAAGTACTGCTACCTACTTCATATGTTATTGTAGGAATACTATCTTCTTCGAGTTTAATTATCTTCTTTGTTATTGGCTGAAACACCACTATGCCTGTTACAGGCTCACTAGCCCCTACAATGTCTCCAATATCATATTCCTGTATTGTTGAATCAAGGTCTATTTCTATTTCATTGCATTCTTCACTTTCCTTTGTAAACTGCTCAATTGCACTACTCACCAAATTTGCATAATGGTCCAATACCTGTCTAAAGTATGTTCCACTTTTAAAATCAGGAATTATTTCTACATCCTCTCTCAAGGAATAATATGTTCCTGACTGCCATGTAGGAGCATTTGTTGTAACAATCTTTTGATAGTATGCCCTTTTATTAAAATTGGGTGCTGTCATATAAGTTGTATTTGTGTAATACTTTTTTGCTTCCCACTTTGGAACTTGTGCCTTCTTATCTTTCTTTTCCTCTGCCGTAACAGAATAGTATTGTTTCTTACCATTTTTCTTCAGTTCTTTTGCTGTTGCTTTTCTGTAATAAGACGAATAATTGCTATTCCAATCAGTGGGCTTTCTGGTTTGCTTCGTATACTTATCATGGCTTATTCCTTCTGTTGCTTTATACTCTGTTGTTACACCATCACTATATTTGTAATAATAATCTCCATAATTACTTTTCCAATTAGACGGTCTCATATCTAGTTTTTTATAAGAAGACACTTCAACTCCCTGAACTGATGAATATGAATCGTTTGAAAGAGTAAAGTATGCTGCAAAATTATTATCCCAATCTGCAGGTTTTGATGATAAAACCGAATAAACATCTTCAGTATGTTTTTCTACCTGATTATACTTATCTTCTTCCGAATCATAAGTATAAAAATCTGTATACTCCTTTTTCCAATTACCTGGTTGTGCTGTTAATAATTCGTAGTTTTCAACTATGTTTATTGAATCCTGATTTATTACCTGTGTTATCTCTGCTACTCCTGATACAATCTGCTTTGATTTTCCCATAATATAATCAGAGTCCTTCATCGGATTATTAGTAATTGCATACGGCTGCATTCCTCCATTTTCATCCGTAAACAAATGAATCACATACTCTTTTGAATATCCATCACCTGAATCAATCCCTCTTGCAATTATATGATTTGTCATGTTATACCTTTTTGCCACAGTGTAATCCAACTGTGAATAATCAAATTCTTCATCCTGACTATAATCATTTACGTTTTCAACATAAAGCTTAACGTATCCATATTCCATTATCATTTTTAACTTTAATGAGTACTCCGATAGCATTTTTCTTATGGCATAATATCCACTTTCATATTCAATTTCATAAGAAACTATTTCTATACCTGTATTTTCATTACTAACTCTGAAAATCCTTGTTAAATTCAACTTGTCTACAATTTCCCTTAACACCTCATGAACCTCGCCATTAAGAATTAATGATTTGCAGTTTTCATCTGGCTCTAAAATTCTTCCTTCTAAAATACCGTGCCAACTTCTTCCTGAATACACAATTTTATTATCCTCTGTATTTACTTCTATTTTATCGACGATTCCTCCATATTCAGTTCCATCAAAATAAATAAAGCAGTCTTGCTTTAAGACTGCCTTGTTACTCATATCTACTTCCAATTCGAAATTATTTTCATCTACTCCATAAGCTATGTCCATGGAATAATTATGAAGTACACCTTGATCTACTCTTGTATCGTCTGTATATATTAAGTCCACTTTGGCATACTCCTTTCTTCCATCAGAATAACATCCATTCCAAATGTTCCATCCCACATAACTAAATTACTACCTACAGATATCTTTTTGAAAAAGTTAACTCTTGGATATCTTAGACTAAATACATTTGTCTCTTTTCCATTTTCTCCTATCAATTTAATGGTTTTATTTTTTGTATTTATCTCTAATATTTCCCCTTCCTTCACAGTTGTATTTACTGTGTACTCATTATCTCCTACATATATCTGTGGGTTAATTGCAGGACCATATACCAGAATCCTTGCCTCCTGTGGCACTACTCCCTCATTAACAATAGTCGCAACATCCATATCTGTTAACAAATCATATGGATAATCGTGTGGATAATCTAAAGCAAATCTTTTTGCCTCTTTGTAAAGCTTATATTCAACAGTTACTTCTTTATCTCCTCTATAGCAATATGATCCTATTTCATAAGTTCCTGGCATAATTAAAATTTCTTCTGTCATGTCAAGTGTTTTACTAATTTGTTTTCCTTTTTCATCTAGGCAAAAGAAATATATTTCATCCATTTTTATTTCATCATAGTTTGTAATCTTTAAAACATTTGCATTTTGAGTTTTAACCTTTACAACCGTATAATGTTCTGGCAAAATCATACTGCCTAATGATATAAGCTCATTTTTTTCAAGTGTAATTATTGTCTTTGACTCTCGTATCCAAAATGGATACGGTGCAAACACAGTAATTTCTTTTTCTACTCCATAGTCATCATCCGGAGTTGTTGAATCTTCAATAACATAACATTCCAAATACCAATCATTAAAATATAACTTTCCTTCTGATTGATTTAAAACATCATATTCTGTAATGTCAAAAAAAGTATTTAAATTACTAACAATATCGTCTCTTGTTCCTTTAAATTTAAGAACAATCTTTATCTCTATAGGCTCTTTTTTAAACTGCTTAACTTTGACTCCAAGTCTCATTTCTGCTGCATCATAACTCCAAGACTTTTCATGAAAGTTTGCATCTTTAATCAAGACTTGTGCATAATCTGATAATACAAATTCCTGTCTTTTACTATTAACATATTTAATCATGATACCTATCCCCTTATTCTTCCAATTTCTCTTCTGTCTAACTTTATTACTTTTCCTTCTTCCACCGATTTCAAAATTGCAGATAATTTTAAACTTACATCTGATAAAGATGTTGTATTATTACCTGTTACTGTTGCATCCAAACTCATCATTCCAGATACATCTTTTACTGCATCTTCAATTTTATATTTGTTGTCATTGATTCCTTTAACCAATCCATCAATAAAGTCGGGCATCCATTTTTCATAATAATGAAGTGGTCCTTTATCTGGCCTTGAAAAATGAAGGAAGTCAGCAATTCCATCTACTATGTTTCCTACTGCATCCTTTACTTTCCCTGCCATCTTTTTTATTCCATCAATAAGTCCTTTAATAAAGTCCTTGCCCCACTCTATAGCTTTACCAGGCAACCCTGTAATAAAACTAATTGCTCCTTGAAATGCTCCTGTTACAGTTCCTGTAATTTTCGATAGAATACTTTTTATCCCACTTACTATGTTTGTAAAAATTGTAACTACCGTATTCTTAATTCCTGTAACAATACTTGTTATTACACTTTTTATTCCATTCCAGATAGTTGATACAGCATTTTTTAATGCAAGTATTTTTGCTTTAATTCCATTCACAATAGCATTAAAAATGTTAATTGCTGTTGTCTTTATTGCATTAACTACAGTTGATATCGTTGTTTTAATTCCGTTCCATATCTTAGACATTGCTGTCTTTAACTGTTCAAATTTCTTTTTTATCCAATCCGAAATTGCTCCCCAGTTTTTTATAGCAACAACTACTAACGCTATAATTGCAATTACTGCAGCTATAATAAGCAATATTGGCCCAAGTGATATATTAAGGGTTGCTGTTGCTGCAGCCAATGACAGCACTCCTGATATGATGCTACCAATCAATGCTAATAACGGTCCACAAATTGCTATAACCAAAGCAATTGTTTCTATCATACTTTTCTGTCCTGCCGACAAACTATCCCACCATGCAACAATATTTTGTATTACTGTAATAAGATTTTCTATTATGGGAACCAATTTTTCTGCTAATTCTGCTCCAAGATTTGCTCCTGCCAGTTTTACATTATTAATGGCAATATCCATCTTGTCCCATGGATCCTGTGTTGTTTCATAAGTTTCATTTACCTTCCCGGCATAATCAGCCATTGACCCTGTTATGTCTTGAAGAGATAATCTTCCATCTTGAAGTGCTGCCAACATGGTTGCAGCATTTTTTGAACCAAATGTCTCTGTTGCAATTCCCAAAGCTTCAGTTTGATTTTTTGCATTTAACATCGATTTAACTTGTTCTTTTAAATACTCGTCTAAACCTTTTCCTGCATCTGTTGCTTCTTTAGATGCTGTTCTAATTGCTTTTATTGCTGCTGATGAATTGATACCTGCCTTTTCAAGCTGTGCCATAAATCCTACTGCTTGTTCTGCACCAATTCCTAACTGACTTAAAGTGTCAGCATTATCATTAATTGCTGAAAAAAGAGTATCAACCGATATTCCTGTATCTTGTGATACTCCTGCAATCTGGTCAAGAAGTCCTACTGTCTGATCCTGAGTTAAATTCCACTTTTGCATTGTGTTATAAGCATTATCTACCGAAGACACCACATCCGTACCTGTAATTTCAGAAAACTTGATGAATTTTTCAGTTAAAGATTGTGCTTCTTTACCTGTTGAACCAAACTTTGTATTTATCTCTCCTAATGCTCCACCTACAGTATCCATATCTGTTGCCATTGAGGTATAAACATTATCAGCAACTTCCTTGAGTCCCTCTAGTTTTTTTCCCGTAGCACCCGTTGCTGTAACAATAGTGTCATATCCTGAATCCAATTCTTTAGCTACAGATATTGAAGCGGTCCCAAGTCCTGCAATGCCAGCAGAAACTGCAATTAGTTTTTTTCCAACATTTGTTAGACCAGATGCAAAGCTTGATACACCTGAAGTATCTAATGTGATTTTCTCTTTTTTTAAACTTCCTAATTTTCCTTTTGTTTCTTCGATTTCTCTTTGCAGGGCATAGTATTTTTCTTTACCTAATTCTCCTGCTGCTAATTGTTTTTTTGCCTCTTTGTCTGCTTGCTTTAGTGTTTTTAATCTGTCTTTAGTTGAATCTATCTGTTTTCCTAGCAATTCATGTTTTTGCTTTAACAACACTGTATTGTTTGGATCAAACTTTAAAAGTTTATTAACATCTTTTAAATTACTGGCAGTATTTTTTATCTCTTTATCTACTCCAGATAAAGCTTTATCAAGACCGGTTGTATCTCCACCAATCTCAACTGTTATGCCTTTTATTCTTGAAGCCACCGGTCTCACCTCCTAAAATTTTCTATAAAGCATCAATGTCTTTTTGCGTTGCAATGTATGGATAATCATATTCATCATTTTGTGACTCAATATACATGTCATTAATTAACCCAATACTGAGAAGTTCTAATTCAGAAATAGAAATACCCAGTTGCACACACCTAAGCATGAACAACGGGGTATTGACTTCTCTATCTATTTCTCTTTTCCTTTTTTTGCTTTAGACATTTGTAAATTTTCTACTCGCCACATTTCCATTATCTGTGGAAGGACTTCATATATGTCAAACATTTCAAACTGTTCTAACCACTCATTTATGTCCTGTGGTTGACTTGAATCTCCATGCTTGTGCATTAAGTAAGCCACATTTTCAAATACTTCTAATGAACTTATCGGAATTGAACTATTATGCTTGTCTGCCTTTTTAACTTCTGCATCAAGTTTTGCCAAATCAACAAAAATGTCTCTATTGAACTTAAGTCTATACATTCTTGGAATTGCAGCTGAACTTTTAAACTCACACTGTTTTCCATCGATTTCTATTACTTTTCTCATATGTTCCCCTACCCTTCATCAACGTTGTCTAATATGGTTGACTCTGCATCTTCATTTGTTGGTACATAAACTTCATTAAACCAGTTTGCTTCCACTGATTCATTAATGGTGTCTGTGCTTTTAACTCTTACATTGCCATTTGAATCGGGTGCACATGAAATAGTAATTGTATCCGTCTGTGGTTCAATGGTATCTTCTTTTGTTGCCGCCTCTGTGTTTGGTCTTGTTGCATTGCAGTTATAAAACCAAAACTTAGTCCCTTTACTGTCTCCATCAATTTCAAATCCAAAAGCAAACTTATTTGGTTCCACGTTAGCATTTTCTAAAAGAACACCAT
>ERZ773188.1754-NODE-1754-length-23091-cov-11.283296_pt1 | contig 23091 bp, 19 predicted proteins | sample MGYA00581011_ERZ773188 | MGnify/ENA primary metagenome ERZ773188 (study PRJEB29015, sample SAMEA2737798) | human gut metagenome | biome: human gut; feature: human-associated habitat; material: faeces | place: China | collected 2012 ...
TTTTCTCAGTCAGGTAACGCTCATGCTCTGTCTGCAGATCACATCCCCAGGATACCTTATATTCAAATTTATCGTTATTTTTCTCAAGCAATTCGATTGCTTCTGTATAAGTAACGTGTGCAAACTCGGATTCCACTACATGTTTCAGACGGTCAATCAGTCCTTTATCGACAAAATTGTTGAAGAACTGCATTTCTTCCGGTGCATTTTCCATGACATAGCGGATCACATATTTCAGCATGGACTCTGCAAGGATCATGTCATCTTTCAGATCAGCGAATGCGATCTCCGGCTCGATCATCCAGAATTCTGCCGCATGACGTGTTGTGTTGGAGTTCTCTGCACGGAAAGTCGGTCCGAATGTATAAATGTTGCGGAATGCCTGTGCAAAGGTTTCGCCATTGAGCTGTCCACTTACGGTCAGGTTGGTCTGTTTTCCGAAGAAATCCTGGCTGAAATCTACGCCGCCCTGCTCTGTTTTCGGGATGTTGTTCAGATCCATAGTTGTTACCTGAAACATTTCGCCCGCACCTTCGCAGTCACTTCCGGTGATCAGCGGAGTATGCACATAAACGAAATCTCTCTCCTGGAAGAATTTGTGGATCGCATAAGCGGTCAGGGAACGTACACGGAACACTGCCTGGAACGCATTGGTTCTCGGACGCAGATGTGAGATGGTACGCAGATATTCAAAGCTGTGACGTTTTTTCTGAAGTGGGTAATCCGGTGCGGAAGCTCCTTCTACCACAACTTCGTCTGCCTGGATCTCAAATGGCTGTTTTGCTTCCGGTGTCGGGATCAGCGTACCGGTAACGATAACGGCTGCTCCTACATTCAGTTTGGAAACCTGTGCAAAGTTTTCCATTTTATCGTGGTATACGATCTGCAGTGTCTCAAAGAAAGTACCGTCATGCAGCACTAAAAATCCAAATGTCTTGGAATCTCTGACGCTTCGAAGCCATCCTCCCACTGTAATCTTCTGATTTAAATATTTTTCCGTATCACGGTAAATTTCTCTTACTGTTACTAATTCCATTTTATAAACTCCTTTGTTTTCCATTTTTACAGCAGAATCTGGTTCTGCCGTTTTCTTACTGCTCTCAGTATATCCTAATCTTTCCGACGGTGCAAGCAGGATATGGAAAAGCTTGCGTACATTTCGCTTTGTTTTTGCCTCCAGACCATGAAAAATGTTCAGCATCTTCATCATTTTCTGTAAACGGTTCTGCGTAAAATCCATAACCGTGTCTGCCTGAGTTGCTTCAATGATCTCAAAAAGGGCATCCACGATCTCCTGCTGCTCCTCAGGAGAATACGATGCGATCCACTCATTGATCTGCTGATTTTTCTTTTCGGTCGCCGGGTTAATCTCTTCTTTGTATACAAAATCCCCTTCTTTTACTACCCAGGTGAACATATCATGCTGCAGCACACCTTTCCCGGAACTTTCCACAACCTGATAACTTCCCGCAGTATGCAGAAGCATGCCCACAAAGGAATCCTGCGGAACCATTTTGATGATCTTCTTTTCGATCCGAAGATAACCTTCTTTCCGGTAAATATCTTCCCGGAAACCCGGCCCGTCAAAACAGTATACAGCTCTGATCCGGTCCTGGATCTGCGGTTCTGTCTCCATCGCTGCAAAGACTGCCTCATTGCCGCCTTTGGAATGTCCGCCAATCATCAGCGGGGCATCGCCGGTGTATTCTGCAATGTGCCGCAGATAGAGCCTTGCCGCCGTCTGCGACGGAATCGGGCTTTTCAGTGCCATATCAAAATCTTCTCTCCAGCCGACGATCGTCTCATCTGTCCCGCGAAATGCCACATACACCGTTCCGTCTTCCAGCAGAAATGTAACTGCCGAGAACTGCATCTGCATTTCTTTGTCCGTGAGATTGGTGTAATAATTGAGCCGCATTTTTGCAAAACGCCTGCTTCTGGCAACCGCCGCATAGAGCCTGCGATTGTCTTTTTCGTACCAGTCTGACACATACAGACTGTTGTATTTCGGATGTTTGCGAAGAGAACGCATCGTCACTCCTCTGATGTCATTTCCATCCATTTTTTCGACAAGATCCGGCACCAGATCCTGAAATTTAAAATAAGACAGCTGACACAAGATCAGACTGTCTACGTGGGAAAAAGGTCTTTCCCCGAAAGAAAGACCTCCATATTCCTTTAAATATTTTAATGTATTATCCGTAAGTTTCATATTCTATCACCTGCAGATTTTAAAGTTCCAGTCTTCCGACTTCTTTGTAATCGTTTGCCATGTCATAAATACGGATCTGTCCGCCGCCGACCAGATAAAAATTATCGCCGATAAAACAGCCCCGGACTTCCTGAAGTCCGTTGTAAGAGTAGCCATAGTAAGAATCTCCGAGATTTTCCGTGAAGACATTTTCAAATCCTTTTTCTTCATCATAGCAAAAGACCATATAGCTGGAATCACACATGAAGCCAAAAACATTTTTTTCCGTATCAATCATCGCCGCTTTGTAATTGTAGAACAGCGGGCAGTCGTAAGTGTCTTTAATCACAAACTTGTGCAGCTGTTTTACATTGGACGGATCGGACACATCAAACATCGCAAGTTTGATACCTGTGTAAGCTCCTGTCTCCGGATCAACTTCGTTGCCCACGCCGAGCAGTTTGTTTTCTCCGTAAAAATGCAGATACGAAGAAAATCCTGTGATCTTCAGCTCACCAAGTATCTTTGGATCGGACGGATTACTTAAGTCAACCGAAAACAGCGGATCTGTATTGCGAAATGTCACAAAATATCCGATATCTCCGAGAAATCTTGCAGAACGGATGTCCTCTTCTTCTGCCAGATCTCCAATGTTTCCGCAGACCTGCATCGCATCATCCAGCACATAGAGTACATTTTTCTGTGTCTCCCCACTGTAGTCTGTCAGAACAACTCTGAGATAACTGTTGTACTCATTCATGGAAAAACTGTCGTTCAGAGAACCTTTTAGATCTGCCGCACCTTTTGCCTGGATCTTCCCTTTCTGGCAAGAGAATTTCAGAATCTGTGTCATCGTCACATCACTGCTCCAGTTTGTGTTGCTGATATAAATATTATTCTCACTTACATAAAAATTCTCCGCTGCAGATACAACTGCTTTCTGATCTATGATCGCATCCGGTTTTCCGGTGCTCACAGAAGAGATTACCAGGCAGGAAGTACTGTTCTGATACTCCGGAAGAAAAATATCCGAGGACTCCATTCTTGCACCATTTACTGCCGGAATGTACTCATCAATTTCCGATGCATCGCTGACCTGCGGATCAAACTGCGTAAACAGATAAACGATATCACCGTTTTTTCTGGAAGTGCTGTAGTGTCCCTGCTGCTGAACCACACCGGTGAGCTGCGGCTGGGAACGATCGGAAATATCATAGGTGTAAAGTTTTGTATAATTTTCCGTATCCGCCGTGTAAGTATCTTCTTCAGCATCACTGTTCAGCGTAGTCTTGCTTCCGGTCACGATCAGGCTCAGCGTGTCGCCGTCCACGTACATTTCCTGCGGTGTCTCATTCAATGCATCCAGCATGATCGTTCCCTCTGTCTGCAAAGCCTTGTCTTCTGCACGGATCAGACGGACACTGCCGGTTGCTTTCATCACATACAGATATTTTCCGTCCGTCTTGACTATATCTGCTTCATCCACGCCTGCTTCCTGCAGATTTGTCTTTGAATAAGAAAACCCTGCTCCCGCATTTGTTTCAGAGCTTTCCATATCCATGGCCGCCATCGCCGAATCTTCCACCATATAGTCGTTTGTCGTACCTCTTGCCAGCTCTGCTGTCTCATACCCGCCATATCCGCTTTCTGTTTTTTTCAGGGCATCAAAAATCTCCTGATAACTCTTTGCACCGGCAAAAACATAATTACCGGATTCAACATCCGCTGACGTCTGGGCCGTCGTTGTTTTTTCTGTTGTTGCTTCCGTTGTATTTTCTGTTGTAACTTCAAAAATTTCTGTCTCACCTATCGCTTTTGTACTCTGCGATGCGTCTGCAAGCGACATCGTTCCGGCTTCATTCTGGCTGTTTTCGCCATTTGTGCCGGAAAGTCTGGTAAGACCCGTCACCCCTCCGATGATCGCCAGTGCGAAGACTGCCGCAACTGCTCCCCACTGGGCATATCTTCGAAACCGGCTTTTTTTATCCACCGGCTGTTCTTCCAGCAGACGTTTAATCTGCTCTGGATGGATTTCTTCCGGTGCATCGACATTTTCACCGGATTTTTTTATCATATCCAAAATCTTTTTTTCATCCATACAATCCAACTCCTCTCACTCACTAAGCATCTGCTCCATTTTCTTAAGAGCACGGCTTTTCAGAGAACGCACGGTATTCTCATTCATTTCCAGCATGGCGGCAATCTCTTTTCCGGTATATCCGCCAAACAGACTGGAAGAAAGTATCAGACGTTCTTCGTCATTTAATTTATAAAATGCCGCCCGCACATCCATATCTTCGCTCGTGTCACGTTCCCGCCATGCCAGATCGGCCGGAAGCTCCACGGCACGGTTCAGATAGGATTTCAGCTTCTGTCTGCATTTGTTGGCAAGAATCCGGAAAATCCAGGCACGAAAAGCATTTTCGTCTTTTAACCCTTCAATCCCCTTCCAGGCATCCAGTACTGTCTCACTTACAACATCTTCTGCTTCATGCCTGTTTTTCAGGGTATATAATGCAAATCGAAACATATCCTGATATACTTTCTCGTATTTTGCAGCAAAATCTTCTGCATTTCGCTCCATATGATCACCCCATTCTTTTTATGCTCAGGAGGCGTTCCGTCTGCAGCCTTCCCGCCTCTCATCTATACAGTGTCATTTTTTTCGTGTTTTGTTGCATGGAAAATTTTTTTCTCTTTTTACTCCTCAAGCGGATCAAAATACGTTACAAACTGATTTCCGGCTGCTTCAAACATATCGGCACTTTCTTCCAGTCCGTAATAATAGGTCTCGGCTTCTCCCGGCTTTAACAGAATCGTATTGTACTGGTCATATCCGGCAATGATCACAACGCCGTCTGCTGTTTTTGCCAGAACCGGCGTGCCCTCGCTTACATAATACAGCACACTGTCGAGTGTACATCCGGTCAGGTCAAGTACCTGTTTGCCGAGATTTTTTGACAGTTTTTTGATGTTCATCTTACCGCTTAAAATCACATCCGGAAACGTACTGATATCCAGCTTGCAGGTGGTCTGTTTGTTGCCTCGCTCCCAGATTAGCTGCTGTTTGTTGTTTACCACAACGCCAAGCTGATCATCTGCTCTCTGTACCGCCTCACTGATCGTGGTGTACATGCTGTCGAGATGACCTTTCGCATAGACATAGTAAAGTTCTTCTGTCTGTTTTTTGGCCGGAATCGATACTTCTGCAGCTTCTTCGCCTTCTGCCTTGACCTGTTTTGCATAAAGGATCTGCGGTGTTGTACCTTCCTCGATCGTCTCACCCGTTTTCAGAATGGTTTCTGTCTGTTTTTTGTCGCTTTCTACATACGCAAATCCATAAGCCGCTTCATCGTCCGCACTGCTGTTTACGATGTGATCCTGGCTGGTCTCTGTATAGCCGCGTTTCGTTTTCTTGACACGGTCCAGCGTCAGCAGTTTGTCATTTACGCTTCCGCCAATCACGTAACAGCCGTCCGGCTCATAAGTCTTTAATGTCTCTCCCGCAGAATTTACGATCAGTACTTTGTACATCGGGAATACTTCGCTTCCCTTGTCTTCTGTGTCAATATCCGAAACCTTCGCCACGCCGTACACCAGGTCAGAATCGATAAATCCGATTGGCTGCAGACGTTCATCACTGTCGCAGGTAAATGCAGTATCGTTTCCTGTTTCCAGATCACGCAGATTCAGCGTAGAAGAATCGTATTTTTCATTTTCCTGAAGCCATGCAAATTTTCCTCCGATGGAAGAGCCGACATAACATCCGCTGCTTAAGTTGGAAAACTGTTCTGTCACTGAATTATCTGTGATATTGATATCGTAAAAACTTCCTTCCAGTGTCAGATAAAAATGTGTCCGGTCCGCTGACATATAACCCAGATTTTCGACATCTTTATCCAGCAGGGAGAATGCTTCCTGTGTTTCCACATAAAGCCGCTCTGTGATACTCGTTGTCGCTGCATCGTAAGTATAGACCGCAACGCCGCACTCTCCTTCATGTTTGCCACGGTTCATATAACCGCACAGAAGGAAGGTCATATTTCCGCTGGAATCTATATTTATGATGCGGATATTATTTTCATCATAAATATCTCTCGCATCCAGCTTTCCATTCTGAAGGAAGCTGAACACCTGCGTCAGCTTTTTCGTCCCCGTTTCATAAAGCCACAGGGAACCCTGCTGTGCAAATGCAAAATATTTTTTGTCGGTATCACTTTTGTAGGTCAGATCCCGACTGTTGATGCCAAGGCGGATACCATTTGTCACAAGAATCGAATTTTCCGGATCAAAAATTTCATTTGTGTCACGCTCAAAATCAAGCAGCATGACCTGAGATTCTGCGTATCGCATACGATAGTATTCTGTCACATGATACATTTCCATCTCTTCGGTATCACCGGTCGCTGTGATCACATAATCCATTTCCAGTGTTGCCGTGTTTTCGTTTAATTCCTTGATGCTCGGGATCGGCTTTAAATACGCCTGCGGCGTGAGCTTTCCCCACATCAGCTGTGCACCGGAACTGTGAATGTCCATATGGGCAAGCGTTGTGTTATCGGCATCTTCATTTGGCTCGATCGTCTGTGAGATCATTCCGTCTTCATCATTCCCGTTTAAACATCTCTCATAAAATCCGGTTGCAAAATTCAGGTAGTTTTCTGTATTCAGGTTCGCCTGGTTGATAATGCGTGTGTAATAATAAATATCCCTGACACCGGCAGTCACTTTGATCTTCATGATATATTCTGTGTTGATCAGGATCTTATTATTAACTTTCAGTTCTGCCGTCACATAATCATCCTGGTTGCCAAGTGTCGTTACCAGCGTATTTTCCAGTGATTTGCTGCCATCCGCAGACAGTACTTCGTAGCTGACGCTGCTGATCTGGTTTTCAAACGGCTGGATCTGTATATTTACTGTTTTATCATTACTGAGCGGTGTCAGTGTATCCCGCATGGCAATGACATCCATTTCCTGTGCATAACCATGCATACAGTTGATCTGTTTTCCGTTCAGATCAACATAAACCAGCGGAAACGTAGCCTGTGCCATCACTTCAGAGGTATCTGCCATTTTTTTTCCGAGGATTTTGGATGTACCAAAGACAGCCGCCGCAAAAACAAGCACCAGAACTACGATCCTTATCAATATTTTCTTCATTTACATTTCCCCTTTTTCTTTTCTCAAACGTCCAAGCAGCGGATCAACACCAAGAAATTTCTCACAGGCATCCAGTTCTTTGATCTCATATGGTTTTCCGGTTTTCACTGCTCTTATAAGAATATTTTTCGGAGTATGCTCCATATCAATAAACTCCAGGATCTGCACCTGATATCCGGCTTCTTCCAGTCTTCCTGCCCGGAGTGCGTCCGTCACAAGTGCAGCGATCCGCTCCTTGATCAGACCATATTTCAGAACTGGTTTCAGAATCTCATTTTCCATCTGTTTATTCAGTTCATGCTGACAGCAAGGCACAGACAGGATTACTTTTGCATCCCATTCCAGAGCCTTCTCTAGGGCATAATCTGTGGCCGTATCACAGGCGTGCAGCGTCACAACCATGTCCACTTTGGAAACGCCCTCGTAATCTGCAATATCTCCGGTCAGAAAAGTCAGTTTATCATAGCCGTATTTTTCCGCAAGGGCATTGCAGCGTGCGATCACATCTTCTTTCAGATCCAGTCCGATCACACGGATATCATAGCCATTTAAAATCTTCAGATAATAATAAAGTGCAAACGTCAGGTAAGATTTGCCGCATCCGAAATCCAGGATCGTAAGTTCTCTGCCCTTTTCCATCTGTGGCAGGATATCCTGCACAAACTCCAGGAAACGGTTGATCTGGCGAAATTTGTCGTATCTGGCATGCACGATCCTGCCCTCTGCAGTCTGCACTCCAAGATCAATCAGAAACGGCACCGGAATCCCTTCCTCCAGAATGTAATGTTTCTTACGATTGTGCATCAGAACCGGTGCATCCAGTTTTGTCACACTCTTTTTACGTTTGATCGTCACTTTTCCCTTTTTGCTGATCAGAACTGTGATCAGCTCGTCCTGCATCTGGATCTGAAGCTGCCGGAAATCCTCTTCCATAAATTTCAGAACATCCCCGATCAGCTCATCACGATCGCGGTTGCTGTGAAACTCCTGCTTCCCCTTGCGTGCTGCAGACTGAAATATCAGACTTCCTTTTTGCAGAACCGGCCGGATACGCACTTTGGAAATGCCATCCTTGTCCCTCGCCCCGCTTGCTGTCATATGTATCAGCTTTTCACAGACACACTCCTCCAGCAATATTTTTAATTCTTCCATATATCCTGTACCCTTTCTTTTCAAGTCGAACGCACGTGAGACTTGGTGCGTGATTCTGGTCAGCGAAAGCTGACATATTCTTCTCAGAATCACTGCACATACTCGCGGAGCGTTTATCTCAGTCGGAGATGAGAACTGCTGTATGACCCCAGCAGTCCCCTCCATTGTAATGTCTTTGCTTTAAAACCACAACTTAAATTTTTTTAAACTGACCGCAGTATCCCAGGTTCCACGTGCGTTCGACTTGAATTCAGTATCTCCTGCGGCAGCTTCGCCGTCTGCACCTCCTGCGGTACATTTCCTGATACAGAAGCACCTCGATTATGTCCCCCAGCCAGTTTTTACGCGGCGGATAACGTCTCCTTACCTCCTGCTGCATAACCATCGCCTGATCCCGGTCATCCTCCTCTTCGACCGGATATTTCTCCTGAACCTTATCGTAAATCCGGTTTTTGATCCGCTCAAACATCACCTTATCCGGATACTCATCAAACATCATGCTGCCGTCGTACTCCATCTGGTCACACTCATCCTCCACCACACTTAGAACATCCTTCGCCACCTCCGGATAAAGTTCCTTCATCTTCTTCATGTCCCGCTCATTTTGCATCTCATCCAGATACGCCTGCGGATACATGTTTGCCGGATAAACAGGATAACCACCTGCCATGCCCATCCACGGTGCCATCGGGCTTTCCACCGGCATCATCGCTCCCGGCATCGGATAACCCTGATGATATGACATAAAATTCCACGGAAATTTTTCTTCAAAAGAATCCACGATTGTCTCACTCCACTCGCAAAACATTTGCTATAAAATATGCTTTGCCCTGTGCAGACGTGAAAAAAGTGGTACAATGTAATTATTTAGAGCCATGCAGATTTAACATGAATGGATTTTGGGAGCTTGCTCACAAAAGACCATTCTGATAAAGCAAACCGAGGTGTCCCCACATGCGTACAATCTTTCATATTGATGTAAATTCCGCTTATCTAAGCTGGACGTCTGTCGAAAATTTAAAAACAGGAAACGGTCCGGATCTGCGAGAAATCCCTGCCATCATCGGCGGCGATCAGAAGACACGCCACGGTGTTGTCCTCGCCAAATCCATTCCGGCAAAAAAATTCGGCATCCACACAGGCGAACCTGTCGTGAATGCCTTAAAAAAATGTCCAAATCTTGTAATGGCACCGCCCAACCACGACCTTTATCATGCGTACAGCTGCCGCATGATGGACTTTCTGCACAGCCTGACTCCTGATATTGAACAGGTCAGCATTGATGAATGTTTCCTGGATTTTACCGGGATTTCCCATCGCTATCCGTCACCTTACGCCGCTGCCAGATACATCAAGGACGAAATCCACAGCCGCTTTGGCTTTACCGTAAATGTCGGTATTTCTTCCAATAAACTTCTGGCAAAAATGGCATCGGATTTTGAAAAGCCGGATAAAATACACACTCTGTTTCCGGACGAAATCCCGCAGAAAATGTGGCCTCTTCCGATCGGAGAACTGTTCATGGCAGGCAAATCTTCCGTGAAAGCTCTGAACACCCTCGGCATCCGCACCATCGGAGAACTTGCCGCCTCCGACCCGAAACTGATCACACTCAATTTGAAAAGCCATGGAACCATGCTCTGGAATTACGCAAATGGCATCGATAACAGCCCGGTCTGTTCCACCCCGGCGGAGGCAAAAGGGATTGGAAACTCTACCACTCTGTCCTGTGACCTGACAAAAGAATGCGAGGCTGTACCGATCCTGCACTCCCTTGCAGAAAGTGTTGCATCCCGCCTGCGAAAAGCACACAAAAAAGCCGGCAGCATCTGTGTGGAAATCAAATACTACGATTTTCAGTCTGTTTCCAGACAAACCCAGATTGATATTCCAACAAATTCTACCGACCTGATCACTCAGACCTCTAAACGGCTCTTCCACGAACTCTGGAATCAGCAGCCCGTTCGCCTGTTAGGTATCCGCACTACCAAACTCGTCGATGAAAATGAGCCCGTCCAGCTTTCCTTGTTTGACCTGGATTTTTCCGATACCTCTGCAAACAAAACAAATGCCAATGCCGATTTTCCGAAAAAACCATCCCCGGAAAAACAGAAAAAACTGGATGCAGCACTTGATTCTATTCGCAAAAAATATGGAAAAAAAGCGGTGACACGAGCAAGTGAGATGGAGTAAAAAACTACCTCTCCACTTTCTTCTTCCTTCTCTTCTGTGGCTTTTTCGTCTTTTTCTTCACAGAATACCCGAACGTCCCGATCTCTTTTCCGAGATCCAGATATTCTCCGTGCGAATATGCGATCAGCCCGCTTTTATTGAGCTGAAATTTTCCATTCTCATCAAGATATTTTTCATCGACATGAACTGCCAGTACTTCTGCGAGGAACATATGGTGCGAACCGAGTTCTTTCTTCTCGGTGATACGGCACTCGATATTGACCGGTGCTTCCGCGATCAGCGGTGCTTTGACCTTCGTTGCTTCCACCGCAGTCAGCCCGGTCTCTTTGAATTTATCGACATCCCGGCCGGAACGTACGCCGCAGTAGTCAGTTGCCCGTGCCAGCTCTTTTGTTGTCAGGTTGATGACAAATTCTCCTGTCTCATCCAGAATATCATACGAATAACGCTGCGGTCTTACCGAAATATAAACCATCGGCGGGTTGGTACAGACGGTTCCCGTCCACGCCACCGTGATGATGTTTGGTTTCTCGCCCTCCCTCTGACAGCTGACCATCACTGCCGGAAGCGGATAGATCATATTTCCCGGTTTCCAGATTTGCTTTGCCATAATTATAATTGCCTCCTACTGCTGCATTGCCGTCATAAAGCTCGGGATCAGCTGTTTCTTTCTGGAAACAACACCCGGCAGGATCACAGACTGCTCGCCTTCCTGCGGCTCTTTGTGGAACGCTTCGCTTACCACATTTTTGCTGTCTCCGCCGTAGAACAGCAGCTCTGTGCTTTCGTTGATAATATCTGTCAGCATAAAGAACAGCATGGATTCCCCGTGGCTTCCCAGAGCCTTTTCCATATATGGAAGCAGTTCTTTCTTGATCTCGGTCAGCTCATCCTCATTTACAGAAGTGATCTGTCCAACGCCAAAGCTGGATTTATTTAACTCAAATTTCTTGAAATCCTGATAGAAGATTTCTTCCGGTGATTTATTCTTTAAGTTGCTTCCCGCTGCAAACATCTCGGATGCCAGCTCTTCGCATTTGACACCGGCGATCTCCGCCAGCTTTTCTGCCGCTGCCTTGTCCATCGCCGTACAGGTCGGAGAACGGAACATCAGCGTATCCGAAAGAATTGCAGAACAGAGCAGTCCGGCAATATTTGGCTCGATCGTCAGATTTTTTTCCTGATAAACCTGATACAGAATCGTTGCCGTACATCCAACCGGCTGATTGCGGAAATAAACCGGAGCCATCGTCTGCAAAGATCCGATCCTGTGGTGATCGATGATTTCCAGAATCTCTGCACTTTCGATGTTGTCAACCGCCTGCGAAATTTCATTGTGATCCACAAGGCAGAGCTGTCTGCGTTTGATACCCAGCAAGTTACGCCTGGAAACCATTCCCACATATTTTCCGTGTTTATTCAGAACCGGGAAATCTCTGTGACGCAGTTTTGCCATAACTTCTTTGATATCATCCGTATAATCGTCAATACTGAATTTCACCAGATTCTCACTGGTCATAAAATGTTTCACCGGCATACTCTGATTGATCAGTCGTGCAACCGTATAAGTATCATGCGGAGAACTGATCACAAAACATTCTCTCTCCTCTGCCAGTCGGCGGATCGTCTTCGAAATCGGAACACCCATACAGACAATGATACAGCTTGCCCCCATCTCGATCGCACAAAGCTGAGCTTCATAACGGTTTCCCAGAATCACCAGATCATTCTGCTCCACACTTTGTTCCATCACTTCCGGGCTGGATGCCGCGATCAGCACCTTTCCATCCGTAAAATGTGCATGCTCATTTCCAACGATCATCGTTCCATCTACTGTTTCCAAAATGTTGCGATACGGCGTTCTTGCCTCAGAAAGCGCTGCATTGTTGTAAACATCCATGTACGATTCTGTAATGTCGTTTGTCGTGATCAGACCCTCCAGCTCCTGATTCTGATTAAGGATCGGAAGGGTAAATACATTTTCATTCCGCATCAGCGTCCATGCTTTTTTCAGAGAAATTTTACTGTCCACTCCACCGACTTTACGCACATCCATGTCTTTGACACGCGTACCGACATTCGGCATATAGCCCGGTGTATTCATCTGAAAACGTTTCAGCACATACAGCGTTTCTTCGTTGATCTGACCGGCACGCTTTGCCTCGTAAACGGGATTTTCCTCCGTTCTGTTTTTGATATCTGCATAAGCGATCGCAGAACAGATCGAGTCCGTATCCGGATTCTTGTGTCCGATCACATAAATTTTCCTCTTATTGTTTTCCATAATAGCCTCCATATGATTATAACGTAAAACGCTCCGGCAGTAACTGCTCCAGTGTATAACTTTTCCAGTTTTCCGTATCTTTTGCCAGCAAAATCTCAAAATCTGCTTTGCAGAATTCTGCCATCACCTGACGGCACACGCCGCACGGCGGACAGTAATTTCCGGCTTCGCCCCGTTTATTTCCGACGATCACTATCGCCGTAAAATCCCGCCTGCCTTCTGACACTGCCTTAAAAAATGCTGTCCGCTCCGCACAGTTGCACGGCGAATATGCCGCATTCTCAATGTTGCAGCCCTGATAGATCTTACCGTCTTCTGTGAGCAGTGCCGCCCCGACCAGAAACTCTGAATACGGTGCATAAGCCTGCTGCTGTGCCAGAAAAGCCTGTCTTACCAGCTCTTTTCTATCTCTGTCATCCATCCTGCAGATCCCTCCGTTATTCAGGTGCGATTTCAAGTGCCAGTTCCATCATATCATGAAAACTCTTTTCACGTTCTGCTGAGTTTGTCGCCTCTCCGGTAACAATGCTGTCCGAGATCGTACAGATCGCAAGAGCCTGTTTTCCGGTTCTCGCCGCATTCATATACAATGCCGCCGCTTCCATTTCCACGGCCAGTACGCCCATTTTCCGCCAGTTCACATCCAGGTTGGAATCGCTGTAAAATGTATCCGAAGAAAGCAGATTTCCGACCATATAATGCAGACCTTCCCTTTTTTCTGCCGCTTCCACTGCTTTTCTCAAAAGTGGAAAAGATGCCGTTGGAGCAAAGCTTCCCGGAAGCTGATACTGTGCCGCAAAATTCGAATTTGTGCAGGCACCGATGCCAAATACCAGATCCCGCAGATGCAGATCTTCCCTGAGTGCACCTGCCGTGCCGATCCGGATAATATTTTCCACATCATAACCATTGAACAGCTCATAAGAATAAATGCCCATTGAAGGCATTCCCATGCCACTCGCCATCACAGAAACTCTCTTGCCCTTATAAGTTCCCGTATAACCTGACATTTGGCGCACCGAGTTGACCAGAACTGCATCTTCCAGATAATGTTCCGCTACAAATCTCGCCCGCAGCGGATCACCCGGCATCAGTACTGTTTTTGCAAAATCACCCTTTTTTGCCTCTATATGAGGTGTCGGAATATTCATAAGTCCATCCTTTCCGCAGACACCCGTCTGCTGCTGTTTTTATTATTTTAGCATTTTTGAATGTCATGGTCAAAAGTTATTTCCCAAGTTGCTTTACAAATTCATCGCAAAAAGGTATATTGGAATCATATTTTACAGACCCGGCAGCAAGTCTTCCGGTCTGCATCTTTTTGCCTTAACACCACAAAATCAACAGGAGGTATTACAATGTCAGAAGAATTAAAAACATCTGAAGAACTCGCAGCAGAAGCCGAAACTTCGGCTGCTGAAACACCGGAAACCACCGAAACTGCCGCACCGGAAGAACCGGAAGAACCGGCAGAAACCATGGCTGATTACGCTGAAGAACTGGAAGCTTCTTTCAAACAGATCCATGAAGGCGATATCCTCACCGGAACCGTAATCGGTGTTTCCGAATCTGAGATCACACTGGATCTGAAATACTACACCGAAGGTATCATCCGTCTGGAAGATTTCACAAGCGATCCTGGATTTAATCTCAAAGAAGATGTTCACATCGGTGATGAGATCTCCGCAACTGTAATCCGCAGAGATGACGGAGAAGGCCACATTCTGCTCTCCTCCAAAGAAGCGAATGACATTCTCGCATGGGACAAATTCAAAAAATACATGGAAGAAGGCACCAACCTGACCGTTAAGGTCGGTGGCATCGTAAAATCCGGTGTGGTTGCATACCTGGACGGCATCCGCGGTTTCATCCCGGCATCCAGGCTTTCCCTGAACTATGTAGAAGAAGACGCTCTGAACGACTGGCTCGGCAAAGAACTGGAAGTCCGTGTCATCAATGCTGATGCTGAAAACAAACGTCTCGTCCTTTCCGCAAGAGAGATCCTGCGTGAGAAAGCAGATGAAGAACGCAAAGCAAAAGTTTCCAACGTTCAGGTCGGACTCGTTACCGAAGGAACCGTAGAGACCATCAAACCTTACGGTGCATTTATCAACCTTGGAAATGGCCTGTCCGGTCTGCTGCACGTTTCTCAGATCTGCGAAAAACGTATCAAAACACCGGCAGCTGTTCTGTCCGAAGGTGATACTGTAAAAGTCAAGATCACTGCGATCAAAGACGGAAAACTGAGTCTGAGCATGAAAGCCCTGAACGATGTAGCCGCAGAAGAAGTCGAAGAAGAGACTTTCGAACTTCCGGAGACAGAAGCCGCTACCACAAGTCTTGGCTCCCTGTTCAAAAACATTAAGCTTTGATGTTACGATGAAAAGATGCATACGAATTGTTCCGTACTTTGTACTCCAACAATTCCGTCATGTATTAGTACATTCCAACAAAAAACAGGTCTGTTCAAGACCTGTTTTTGTTATTTTCACACACTTTTCACAGAGCGTTCATATTCTATTCATACATCATTGTTACTATGTAAATAGTTCAAGAGCGAAAGCTTTTGATACACTTTACACAAAGCAATAAATTTTTTCATAATAGCCTCCAATGTACCAGACATTGGGGGCACTCCTCATTTTACAGATATTTTTGTGCCGGATTTCACACACTCTCCGACACGTTTCTATTTTTCAATCCCCATTCTGGATGCCTGACCCTCATCAAACGGATGCTTGATCTTTTTGATCTGCGATACATAGTCTGCCGCAGCGATCATCGCCTCGCTTGGTGTATTTCCGGTCAGGATCACTTCCAGCTTGTCCGGTTTCTTTTTCAGAAAGTCAAGTACCAGCTTTTCATCCAGCAGTCCCGCACTGATCGTATAGATCGTCTCATCCAGAAAAAGCACATCGAAGTCTTCCTCCACCGCTTTCTTTGTCACCTTCTCAAACTGACTGTTATAGAAAGCAAGACGTTCTTTCTTTTCCTGTTCCGTCATCTGAAAGCTGAATTTCTCCTGATCCAGTCCGTTTACGATCGAAACATTTTCTATCTTTTCCAGAATGTTTCGTTCACTCGTCTTGTTGTTTTTCATAAACTGATAGATCAGTACACGGTAGCCATAACCGGCTGCCCGCACACAGAGTCCCATTCCTGTTGTTGTCTTTCCTTTTCCGTCCCCGAAATAAATATGGACAAGCCCTGTTCCTTTTCGATTCATAATTTTTTTATACCTCCTGCATATTTGATCAAATCAGATGCATAGGAAATCTGATACATGATTCTGTCGGAATCACTTTGCAGGAGGCTTAAACTCACTCCTACAGTTCCAGTTTCATATCGCCGTCTTTGATCCAGCCTTTTTTTCTCATAAATTCGGATACTGCCAGTGTGATCACTGCCGGCAGCACAATCTGGAATACCACAATGATGATCATCGTCATGGTACCTCCGATTTCCGGTGCCATCGTCTGATAGGTCATGATCTGCCCTACAAATCCTGCGGTTCCCATACCGGATCCTGTTGCATTGCTCGTCATTTTGACCAGCATTGTGCTGACCGGTCCCAAAACGGCACTGGAAACAATCGCCGGAATCCATATGATTGGTTTTCTTACAATATTCGGCACCTGCAGCATAGATGTTCCAACGCCCTGTGCCAGAAGTCCGGCAACTTTATTTTCACGATAGCTTGCCACCGCAAATCCTACCATGTTACAGCAACATCCAATCGTCGCCGCACCGGCTGCAAGTCCGGAAAGATTTAAAATAATACCCAGAGCCGCAGAACTGATCGGCAGTGTCAGGATCATTCCCATCAGCACGGAAACCACGATTCCCATGATAAATGGCTGCTGTTCTGTTCCCCAGTTGATGATTGCACCAAGTCCGGTCATAAATTTGGAGATCGGCGGTCCTACGATCAGACCGACTGCACATCCGGTTACGATCGTCACGATCGGTGTTACCAGAATATCTACTTTTGTCTTACCGGAAACCAGATGTCCCAGTTCAATTCCTGCAAATGCCGCTACAAATGCACCGAGCGGTTCTCCAGGTCCTGCCAGAACAACGCTTCCGTCAACCAGAAGTGAACCTGCCAGAATCTTACTTGCAAATCCTCCTGTCATGCCGGCCGTTGCCGCAGAAAGCACCACCAGCGGACTTTCCTGATAACGGTGTGCCACACCGACACCGATACCCGCACCGGTCATCGCTGCTGCCATCTTTCCCATGATAAAAAGCATGTCTCCAATGTTTCCGCCGATCAGATTTCCAATCTGTTGGATTATTGTACCAACAATCAGTGTAGAAAACAAGCCCAAAGCCATGCCACTCAAACCATCAATAAAAATGTGGTTCAGTAATTTTTTCATGCCTTTCTTTCCTCCTCGATAAAGTTTTCCCGGTCAGACTGCCTGTATGCACTTCCCGGAGTGAGTTTACACCTTTATATTGATTCTTTAATAATGTCATTTCAGGTGTCTTGTCACCTTGAGAATGTAGCATATTTTCCAGCATTTATCAAGAATATTTTTCTGTCTGAACTCTTTACAGAACGGAAAGTTTATTGTATGATTCAGAATGATGTCAGAGCATTGGCAGACATTGTTTTGTATCTTGATCCATCAAACTGTTTTTCAGGAGAAAGGATGTAGCATGACCTCTAAGAAACTGAAAAAAACTTTTACTGCTGCCTTTTTGTCCGGCAGTATTCTTTTACAGAATTTTCCTGCTTTGGCAGCTGCTTCTGATACAACAGACTGGCTGAAGGAATCGCCGTTCCGCCAGGATATAACAACCGAAAAAAGTACTCCGACAGAATCCGTTCCGTCCGAAACCGAAACGGTATCCCCTGAAACATTAAGCACTTTTCAGACAGAAGCTGATACAGAAGCTGAAACGGAAATCCCGGAAGAAAGCAAGTCTTCCAATAACACAGCTTCTTTTCTTATGGCTGATAATTCCGATACCTTTTCACAGATTCTGCAGGAAGCCACTCTTACACCTTCCTACACTTTTGATTCTCTGAATCAGGATTTTTCCTGGAAAGAGCTGAAAACAGAGCTTACCAGACGCATCAACAGCTATTCTTCCAAGTGGTCTGTTTATCTGAAAGACCTGACCACCGGAAATGTGATAAGCATCAACGAACGTGCCCAGGAGTCCGCAAGCCTGATCAAACTTTATGTGATGGGAGCCGTAATGCAGGAAATCCAGAACGGCAATCTGGAAATGAATGACACGACCAAACATCTTCTCGATGAAATGATCACAGTCAGCGATAATTCTGCCACAAATGAGCTGGTCCGTTATCTGAACAAAGATCACGACCACAAGAAAGGCATGAAGAAAGTAAATGCTTTCATAAAAGCACAGGGATTTGAATATACGCACGAATACAACGGTCTGGAGGACACCAGTCTGTGGTACGACACTGATACCAAAAACACAACTTCCGCCAAAGACTGCGGCCGCCTTCTGGAACGTATTTACCGCGGAGAATTTGTCTCTCATCTCGCTTCCCGCCAGATGGAAGAACTTCTGTTAAATCAGCAGGTTACCTACAAAATCCCATCCACGATCCCGTCGGAATCGCGTGTTGCAAACAAAACCGGTGAGACTTCCGACTGCGAAAACGATGCAGCGATCGTCTACACACCAAAAGGCGATTATATTTTATGTATCATGTCCTGCGAGGTTTCCAGCAAAAGTTCTGCCGTAGATTCTCTTCAGGAAATGTCCTCCCTGATCTACAGCTACTTTATGAACCGTGACACCTCAAAAGTCAGTCGCCAGGTGGAGGCTACTGCAAAGGAAACCGATTAGGTTTGATATACAAAATGTAAAATTAATAAATTTTATGTTGTATATTGTCAATTCATTTTATATATGCTAGACTAATAGTAATCAGATTAGAGCTAACGTAGGAATAGTCTGGTGGTTGTTCCTTCCGGAAACGGAAAGGAGATATTGTATGAATACACTTGAAGTATTAACACTTGTGCTTGTAATTTTTGCAGCACTTACATATATTGACAACCACCGTAAATAAAAAAGTGGCTATCTCCAACACCCCTAGGAGATAGCCGTGTGTAATTTATAGACTTCGTTTATAAGTTTCCGGTGGCAACCATCGGACATACGCAAACCCTCTGATTGCTTCTAAGATGATTATAAACTATTCACTTCCATTTTTCAAGTGAAAAAGTTTGAAGAGGCTGCCGTTTTCAGGCAGTCTCTTTACTTTCATTTTAAAATCCGCTATACTTGAAATCAATTACTTCTGCCCTTTATGGCAGCTTTTATATGGAGGTAGAAATGTTATGTTCCGTTTATGGGGGAAAATTTTTAAAGACAACCATATGCTTCGGGATACCGTCATAGAAGATGACCGAAACGATACACGCACACACAAAATCTTTGATTCTTTAGATCAGATCTGCTACGACTTTGATCTCGGCAAACCGATCTGGCTCGATTCCAATATTCAGGAATTCAAACGCCACAGCAAAACTCGTTTTTACCAGGATAGTTTTATAGAAGAAATCCCCTTCGACTACCTTGAACTTCAGGTAATCGAAGAGGATTGACAACTGTTTCAGCTATGTGCATCCTGTGATATCGAACTGTTTGGTATCACAGGATTTTTTTGATATTTTCATAGACTCCGTCCAGCAGTCTTTCACGAGTCTCTTTCGGTGCCCAGGCAATATGAGGCGTAATGATCAGCTTGCCGCTGTCCTGGATCTGCCTTAATGGATTGTCCTCCCTCATCGGCTCTCCATCCAGCACATCCAGAGCCGCTGCCGCAATCTTATTTTCCTGCAAAGCCCACGTAAGTGCTTCCTGATCCACGATCGCTCCGCGTGCCACATTGATAAAAATTGCGGACTTCTTCATCTTCTCAAAAGCCGCTCTGTCAAAAAGTTTTCTTGTGGTCGGGTTCAGCGGTGCATGCACCGATATCAGATCCGAACGTTTCAGCAGTTCTTCAAAACTTACGCTCTCATACGGCTGATCCGTATTTTTCCCGGATGTTGAATAATAAATAACGTTGCAGCCAAATTCCTGTGCATGGGATGCCACACGTTTTCCGATCGCTCCCATGCCGACAATACCCCAGGTCTTTCCGTCAAGCTCTGAAAATTTCTGCTCAAAATGAGAAAACTGAGCGGAGGTACAATACGCACCTGATTTTACATAGTGATCATAATAGGCCAGTTTATGCAGAACATAGAACATCAGTGCAAATGTATGCTGTGCCACTGCTTCCGTAGAATAGCCAGCTACATTCGCTGACAGGATGCCGTGGCTGTCTGTATATGCCCGGTCAATATTGTCCATTCCCGTAGCTGTTACGGCTACCAGTTTCAGATGCGAAGCACCTGCCAGCGTTTTTTCATTCATCGGAATTTTGTTGATCACAACAACATCTGCATCTTTTACCCGCTCCGGCACCAGTTCCACCGGTGTGTCTCTGTATTTTGTTACATGTCCCAGTTCGTCAAATCTGTCCAGATTTATGTCATCACCAAGCGATATGGTCTCCAGAAATACAATCTCCATAGCAGTTTCCTCTCTTTCGTAATGCTAGTCTGCAGGGGAAATCCCTGCTCCATTATGACAATAACTCTTTCAGAACTTCCCGTATCACACGTTCCTGCTCATCCGAATCCATCTGCCGCAGAATCTTCGCCGTCTGCTCTTTAGGTGTATCCGCCGCAGCTGCTGTCTCACGGATACCCTCCCGGATTTTTCCGAGATTCTCCTTCAGCTCCTGCTTGTCCCTGATGCCATCCTTGCTGTTCTTTACGCTCTTCTTTTTCCGTCCCGGCATGGAAACCATTTTTCCGAAATGTCCGGATACGTCTTCCGACTCAGCAGAAGCTGCCACTTCTTCTGACGATGCATCGCATTTTGCCATTTCCACCTGATTTGCCGGTTTTGAAAATTCCGCCAGTATCGGCTGCACTGGCTCCGGCTGTTTCTGTCTTGCAACAGAAGATTTTGTAGCCTGTACACCGGAAGAAGCATGAAGCACCAGCACATTATCCAGCTCGTCCTGCAAAGTAATCTCCAATGACTGTTTTGCAAATCCTGTATCCAGAACGCCAAAGACCAGAAGAAAAATTCCCTCCATCAGCAAAGTGCCTGTCAGATAAGTCTGACGCATGCCGCCAACCGCCTGCGGCTGGCTGATATACCATCCGACCGCTCCCAGTGCTGCACATAATATGGCAGCCATCTGTGCCATCCGTTTCCAGGTATGCAAAGATCCTCCAAAAAGACGGTACTCCAGCAGATTTTTGCGTATAAATGCTTCCGTGTTAAAAGCATTGACCGTATTCTGTTTCATTCTGCATACGTTCTGATAACGCTGGCGAAGCTGTTTCATAAACTTACCTTTCGCCATGCCCTGCCTTCTGACATCTCTGAGCAGGTTTCCATACATCGAACGAAGTACCACCTGGCTGATCACTCCCCAGGCACAGATCAATGCCATTGTGTAGAACAATATTGTCTGCTGACTTAAAAACTGTAACATGGATAATCCCCCTTCTGATCCTGCTTGTTTTCATTTCACGTTTCGCTGCTGCAGCAGTCATATTCTCCGGATGAATGTTGCAGGCACATTATAGCCTCAGAATTTGCATTTGAAAAGCAGAATCGTTCGACAATTTCTGCTCTTATGGCTCGAAAATCGGGGGATTTTTTTATGAAGTTCTTCAGTTTTCGTTCTTTTTTCTACGCTTCTTTTGCAGCCAGATTCTTCATCATGCCGCGAACCAGTCTGACGCTGTGAGCAACTGCCTGCTTCTCAAACGTCGGATAATCCATGGATGCACTGTCATCTGCCTTATCTGAAATCGCACGCAGAACAACAAACGGCACTTCATTTAAATGTGCAGTCTGTGCGATTGCAGCACCTTCCATCTCAGTACAGTATCCTGCGAAAAGTGTCGAAATGTTCTCTTTGGTTTCTTTATCTGCGATGAACTGATCGCCGCTGACAACTCTTCCGTGAAATACCTGAATTTCCGGATTAACCTCTTCACATACTTTCTCAGCCAGATCCGCAAGTGCCTTGTCCGCCTCAAAAGAGAACACATCCATCTGCGGAATCTGTCCCTTCGGATAACCAAAGCTTACTGCATCCATATCGTGATGAACCAGATCGCTGGAAATAACCAGATCACCGATGTTGATCTCCGCTTTCAGAGAACCGGCGATTCCTGTATTGATCACTGCTTTTACATCAAACACATCGATCAGGATCTGTGTGCAGACCGCCGCATTTACCTTCCCAACACCGCTGCGTACCACAACAACATCCTGACCTTCCAGAATGCCCTCGCAGAATTCCATGCCTGCTTTTGTCAGCTGACGCGTAATCTGCATCTGCTCCTTCAGCTCTTTTACCTCAACTTCCATTGCTCCTATAATTCCAATTGTACCCATGTCTGTCTCCTTCTATATTAATGAATTTGGCACTTATAAAATCCATTCATTTTTCTGTAATTTAAGATTTTTATTACAACACTTCTATTTTTACCGTAAAATCAGGTCTATGTCAAGCTGAGCAAAATTTCATATCAGTGGGATTTTTTGCAGAATACAATATGTCTTGCATCCGCCTGATAAAATGCGTATAATCAAGTCAAAGCATCAGGAAATCTTGCTCCGTGAGATGACAGGTATTTCCTAACTCGCATAAAAAACAGGAGGTATTTAAAATGCAGGTATATAAAACAAGAGGTGTCTGTTCTCAGGCAATTCAGTTCGAACTGGACGGAGACACCATCAAACACGTAAACTTTATCGGCGGATGTTCCGGAAACACACAGGGCGTTGCACGCCTGGTAGAAGGCATGAAAGTAAAAGATGCCATCGCCAGACTGGAAGGCATCCACTGTGGTCCAAGACCAACTTCCTGCCCGGATCAGCTGGCAAAGGCATTAAAAGAAGCAATCAATGCATAATTTCCGGATTATATTCTTATAATATGATGTGGGTGTCAAAAGTCCCCAATAATGATTGCAATCGAGTAGGAGGCGGTGACTAACCGCCGTCCTCTCACACCACCGTGCGTACCGTTCGG
>ERZ773188.1769-NODE-1769-length-22955-cov-4.471878_pt1 | contig 22955 bp, 32 predicted proteins | sample MGYA00581011_ERZ773188 | MGnify/ENA primary metagenome ERZ773188 (study PRJEB29015, sample SAMEA2737798) | human gut metagenome | biome: human gut; feature: human-associated habitat; material: faeces | place: China | collected 2012 ...
GATTTAAGTTTGCGCGAGCATGAAAATTTCCCAGAAAAGGAATTAAAAAATTGGTTCAAAAATCAAAAACGAGAGACTACGATTAAAGATACAAAGATTATTTCTGCATTTCCTGCATGTGGAAAAACATATGCAGTCGAAGAATTAAATAAAAGAGGATTAATTGCTCTGGATAGCGATAATAGTAATTTTAGCTGGATGGAAAGAAAACGAACAGAAGAAGAATTAGAAAAGGCAGCAGAAATTTGGAGTAGTGTTCCAAGAAAAATGTCAAAGACATGGTATATGACTGCTATTGAAGATGATTTAATCAAAGTCCGTAATCCAGAGTTTCCCAAAAACTATATTGAACATATCAAAGAGAATATTGGAAAAGTTGATTACATTTTTGTGAGCAGTCATAAAGAAGTTAGAGAGGCTTTATTAGAAGCTGAAATTCCATTTACACTCATTGTTCCAGCTAGAGATATGAAAGCAGAATGGATTGGAAGATGTTGGCTTCGTGGAAGTGGAGAAGATTTTTGTAAAATGTTAAATATAAATTGGGACAAATGGATGGATGAGATTATTGAAGATGGAAGATTAAATGTAAAATATTTAACATATGCAAATACTTATATTTTAACTTTAATTGATTGTAAGAAGATTTAGGAGAAAAGATTTAATGGATATTAAATTACAAAATGGTAACAGAATTACTTCGATTGATTCATCTGAAAGTAAAAGAAGTAGTAGAGGTTATGAAGCATTTAAGAATGTAAAATTCGAAAATATAATAATAGATCGTGTCGAGAATATTAGGATAATTAATCAAGAGGATTCTGTGAAATTAAATAAAATGTGATACACTAAAAATCCTTGATTTTATTGGTTTTTCAGAGGGTTGGTTTTACGATTAAACTACGGTTTCATTGGAATCGTTGATTATTACTTTAAAAAATTTGTGTTCACAACCATATTTGTCGAACCCTTTAATGATGGACTTATCAAACCAAAAATAACCTTCTTTCAGTTCTTCCAATGGCAATTTAGTAGAGTCTCGTAAAAACTTTATGTATTCTTCAAAAATTGGTGTCACTCATATACCTGAGTGTAATGTACATTACTATTTACCTAGGATTATCTTTACCTTTCTATCATTTTATTAACCTAATGAAACCGTAGATTGTTGTAAGTTACAGAGGAGATATGATGATATAAAAGATATTGAGTTGGCAAGTTGGTATGATTTATTGAGATTGTGGATTGGACATTTGAGAGGAATAGAAAAAGATGCTCTATATTTGATTCAAAATAAAATAGAAGAGTATAAGAATTATACACCCATCATTCCTGTATCCACTGGAAAAGATTCTATGGTAATATGTTATTTGGTTCGTTCTTTATATCCAGATACAAAGGCTATATTTAACAACACTTCTTTGGATTGCGCTGATACATATCGTATGATTAAAAGGCTCCCTAATTGTGAAATTATGAATCCAAAAGAAGGATTTTATCAATACATTAAAAGAACTGGTATGATTCCAACACAGATGACTCGATTCTGTTGTAGTATATTCAAATCTGGAGTAATGACATCTCAATTAGATCATAAACATCCATATTTGTTATTCATGGGTATGAGAAATGAAGAGTCCGTAAAAAGAAGAGAATATAAAGATGAGTGGGTAAATACTAGAGAATGGGGTAATACAAATTGGAAAGGTATATTACCTATTAGAACATGGAATGAATTTGAAGTCTGGTTATATATTTTCTGGAAAGGATTAGAAATTAATCCTAAATATAAAAAGGGTTATATGAGAGCTGGATGTACTATTGCTTGTCCATTTAGCGGAAAGTCAACTTGGACTCTTGATAAGTATTGGTATCCAATCATGAGAGAGCGATGGGAGAATATATTAAGAGAGAATTTTATTTCAGACAATAAATGGATTATTTTGAATTGTACTTTAAATGAATATATAAATAAGGCTTGGAATGGTGGGGTATTCAGAGATGAACCAACTGATGAAGTGATAGAAGAATTTGCTCAGTACAATATGTTAGATAAAACTGTAGCAAGTAAATATTTTAATAAAAACTGTGATTGCTGCGGTACTAAAATAAAAGATAAGAATGCTCTATCTATGAATATGAAAATACATGGTAGGAGTATTGGTAAATATTATTGTAAGAAGTGTCTTATGAAAGAGTTTAGATGGTTCGAAGATGATTGGAACCAGCAAATTGATAAATTTAAGAATCAAGGATGCGCGTTGTTTTAGTATGAATATAGAAATAACATTTTTATCCATAGCTTTGTGTTTTAAATAGATTTAGTAATTTTTTATTTCTAAAATCTATAAACCTCCTATTTTATTATATTAAATTCTTTTATTTTTAGTGTGTTTAAATGATCGTATGAAAATGTTATTTCATATGATTTTAAACACACTAAAGAAGATTTAAAGTATTTGATAAATCTGTCTTTAGAAGAAAAAATTAATGTTTCAATAACTAGAATTATGGAATGGTATAAATACTTTAGTAATAGGTGCTATGTGTCTTTTTCTGGTGGAAAAGATAGTACAGTATTAGCTTATCTGACTGCAAAAGTTTGCGTTTTGTTTGATTGTAAATTAATTCTATGGTTTTCAGATACAGGTCTTGAATTTCCAGAGGTAAGAGAACACGTTAAAACTTTTGAAAAATGGTTGAAAAGTCAATTCCCAAAATTGGATGTTGAAACAATTATAACTTTTCCGCAAGACAAAAATGGTAAAAGAATATTATTTAAAGATGTAATATTGAATGAAGGTTATCCGATTCTCAGTAAGAAAATAAGTAGACAAATTAGAGACGTAAAGAAATTAGGTCAGAATTCTTGGGCTGCTAGGTGTTTTGATGGTAGAGAAACCGGAATGTACGATTTAAGAAAATGGAAATTTGTTATAGATGCACCATTTAAAATATCTAATAAATGTTGTGATATTATGAAAAAGAATCCAGCTCATCAGTTTGAAAAAGATACAGGATTATTTCCTATTATAGGAACAATGACTTGTGAAAGTAATCAAAGAAAAACTGAATGGTTACATAATGGATGTAATGCTTTTGATACCAAAAATCCAAGTAGTAAACCAATTAGTTTTTGGACAGAGCAAAATATTTTAGAAATGATTATAAAATATAACATCCCATATCCATCGGTCTATGGAGAAATTAAAACCGACGATCAAGGAGAATATTATGTTACAGGATATAATCGTACAGGATGTATATTTTGTGCATATGGTTGTCATTTAGAGAAGGAACCGAATAGATTTCAAATGTTGAAACAATCTCATCTTAAAATTTGGGAATATTGTATGAAACCAGTAACCAATGGTGGTCTTGGGATGAGAGAAGTATTAAAGTATATAAACGTTGAAGTAGAATAGGGCGAATATATAAATAGGAGGTATAAATCATCATGAGTGAATATGAATTAAAATTTGCTATTTATATGTTTGAAGAGGAAGAAGTATATTATAATATATTTTTCTCTGAATTTGGTATAAAAATTGTAATTCACACTAAAGAAAATGGACATAACTTACCACATGTACATGTAAAATATCAAGATATGGAAGCTGTATTGAGCTTGATTGACGGTACTTATATAAAAGGTAATATTCCAGCGAAAAAGAAAAATTTTGCAAAGGAATGGGTAAATAAGCACAGAGAAGAATTATTAAAAAGATATAATGAGATCATAACTTTTTAAAAGATAAAAGAGTGAACATATAGGTGTGGAAAGGAGATAAAACAAAATGAATCCAGTATTTGTGATTTTGGTAATTATAGTCGCAGTTATTCTTTGGGCTTTGTTATCAATTATATATATTCCTATTGGAAAATTGATTTCAAAAGTCTGGAAGAATGTAACAAATAAAATTAATGAAAAAGATGAGAGTGAGGATAAATAAGATGAGTAAAGGAGCAGTTGGAGCAGCAGTTTTAGGAGTTTGTATTGCAGCAGGTGTTGCTGGAGGTTTTGTGTGTTCTAAAAAGATTCCAGCAGGTTACGTGGGAGTCGTTTACAATATGAGTGGAGGAATTGATGGAGAAGTTTTAACACAGGGTTGGCATTTAGTAGCACCAACCAAAAAGGTTACTACATATTCTATCGGAATCGAGCAGTCTTATCTTTCATCCGAAGAAAAGGGTGATTCTCCAAAGGACGAAAGTTTTTCTACACCAACTTCTGATGGCAAATCATTAACAGTAGATCTCGAATTTTCATATAAGTTCGATGCAGATAAGATTGCGGATACATTTATTATGTTCAAAGGACAATCTGGTAAAGAAGTGAAAGATACTTTTATTAAGCCAAAGATGAGAGCGTGGACACAAGAGGTTACAGCAAAATATCCTGTAACAGATGTATTTGGTGATAAGCGTCAGGAACTTAATGAGGCACTGGATGTTTACCTGAAAGAAAAATTCGAGCCTTATGGAATCCTGATTGACACTGTAAACTTCACTAATATTTCAACAGATAAGGAAACTTCCGCAGCGATCCAGAAGAAAGTAACAGCACAACAGGAACTAGAACTTGCTAACATTGAAGCTAAGACAGCTAAAGTTGAAGCAGAAAAAGAGAAACAGGTTGCAGAAGTAAATGCTGAGAAGAAAAAGATTGAAGCAGAAGGTAATGCTGAAGCAACTAAGATTAAAGCCGCAGCACAGGCTGAAGCCAATAAAGAGATTGCTGCTTCTTTAACACCAGAACTCATCGAAAAGATTAAATATGATAAGTGGAATGGTGCACTTCCAGAAGTACAGGGAACATCCACACCGATTATTGATATGACAAAATAAAATTTAATTTCAAGAAGGACAGGAGATGAGATATATGAGAATGAACAAAAGAGAACGATATTTGAAGTATCAAGATCATTTAAAATATTTACATAAATCTAGTTCAGGATATCCTTCTCCTGTCTGGTATAAAGATAGAACATTTATTCGCAATAGAGGATGGATAGTAAATCTTAAACCGTATTATAAAAGAATGTGGAGAAGTAAAAGTTCAAAATATATAAAGAAGCAATCTCATAAAAGAGTTCGTAGATATAAAGGATATTTGCCTAAAGGTAACGGAAGTAATAAATTATATGATTTTTGGTGGGAATATTGTTAAGGAGGAATATATCTATGACTTTTAAACAGTTACAGCGCATTATTAAACAAAATAATATTCCAGAAGATGTACTTCTACGCAGTAATAGCGGATGGGAATGTTGTGCTACAGATATGAATGGAATTTATTATAACCCGAATAATAATCAGCTACATTTTACAGAATACGCCCGTGTTGAAGGAGAAAAGTATGATGAAGGTTCTGTTGGGTATCGTGATGAGTATTGTGATGGATGGATTAGAATTAAAACGGTCTATCAAATCAAATGTAAAAATATTCAAGGATTTTTCGATGGTAATGTAATGGATGATTCTGACGCAGAGTTAGTTTCTTCCTGTAATGAATATGATATTTGGAATCTATCTAAAGAATTATATGATAGATTAGTATCTTATACAGAAGATGAATGTGAAGAGGTTTGTGGAAATGATAAATGGTGGGTAAATGTGGATGACTAGGAGAATATATCTATGAAGAAACTTTGTGAGAATTGTATTAATGAATATTTATGTGACTGGACACCTGCTGGTCAGAATGATTATTGCAATGAGTGGGTGAAAGAACCAGATATTAATTTAACAAGAAAGGATGATGAGAATGAAGTTTGAGAATACAAAAGTTTATAATTTCGAAGGGGCGATCAGGGGAGCTAGAAATCCCTTAGAAAGCTGGAGTAAAAGTGATAGTACATTTGATATTCCACCACAGGGTAAAACCATTTTAGGTAAGAATGATTTAGGACTAATGCAGCGTCTTATTAAAGCTGCTGTTCATGATGGACACGAATCTCATAATAAATTCATGCGTCAGATCATGGTTTGTGTAGATATTACTGCACCAATGTATTTTATGGCTGAATTTGATACATATAAGGTTGGGGTAACTAGAAATTCTTCAAGCTTTATGCACAAAGGGACTTCTAAAGAATTTGAAATCGAAGATTTTGAAGTTGAAGATAATAGAATTGTTGAGATTTTAACAAAAAAAACATCTAATCAAACCGAAAAGATTTTTTATCCATACGAAACGGATGAATATAAATTATATAGATGCGAAAATGGAAGAGAATATGAAGTGTATAAAAATGGAAGAATCTTTTCGTTGCCGTTTACATACACAGACACTTTAGGAAGAAGCAGGTCTTTTCCGAAACGGGAGGTTTCTCCGTCACTAACTAAAAATGGGTATTGGGAAATAAATATAGGCGGTAGAAACGGGGAACGATGGTTGTTGCATAGATTAGTCGCATATCTCTGGATAGATAATCCGAATCAGTACGATACGGTTGATCATATTAATTGTAATAAAAATGATAATTCGGCAGAAAATTTGGAATGGGTAACAAGAGAAGAAAATATCAAAAGAGAATGTAATAATTGCTTAATGAGAAACAATAATATGTATGCAGATTATTTGAATTGGAAGCAATCATCTAAGATTGATTTATTAAAGAAAGATCAAATTAAAAGATTAAAAAAGGCGGGAATGAAACAAAGTGATATATCGTCTTTGATGGATGTGTCGCAATCTCAAGTTTCTGTTGTACTTAGAGATGATATAAATACTTCTCAGAATAAAGATTTATTTGAACAGTGTTTAGTATGGGAAGTATTATTAATCCAGTTAAATGAACTAAGAGAAAAATATTTGGACACCAAAGATTATTATTATTTTAAAGAAATTCGTAGATTATTACCTTCTTCATATTTGTACAAATCTACAATCACTATGAGTTACGAGAATATTCGTAATATGTATTTTCAACGAAGAAATCATAAACTTACTGAATGGTCTGGGTCATTTATTGATTGGGTTAAGAGTTTACCGTATGCAGAAGAATTGATTATGTATAAAGGCGAGTAAGATATGGATAATAATAAATTAAAAGATTTCTATGATGAACTTTATTGTATTCATAAGAATTATTTTCAGGATAGAACTTTTGTGGAATTTATGCGTATGTTTATTACAGGTGAACATGAATATAATGTATTAAATGAAGAATTTATAGAACATGTAAGGTTATATCTTGAACAATACTTGGGACTTCTAACATACAGAATAAGAAAAGATAATAAAGTTAAGGAAGATAATAATATGGATAAAAATACAATTTATAAAAAGTCATTTGATCTAATTAATGAAGCTGTTGATTGGGGAATTGAAAATGGTGAAAAGGAATTTATCAGTTATGTAGCTGGTGTAGTAGACATGGCAGATAAACTACTAGATGAATATAAAGAAGATAAGAAAACAGTTGTAAATAATATGGAGTAAATATATGAATAAATTAGAAAAAATTAAATATCTAATTGATATATTAAATGAAGCTTCAGAACACTATTATTCAGATGAACCAATTATGAGTGATTACGATTGGGATAATATGTATGAAGAACTAAAAGAATTAGAAAAGGAAACGGATGTTGTATATAACAATAGTCCAACTCATAATGTAGGATATGTTGTATTAAACGGTCTTGATAAAGTAAAACATAATCATCCAATGCTATCACTCGACAAAACGAAGTCTGTAAATGATTTAAAGAAATTTATTAGTGGAAAAGATTGTTTTGTGTCAGTGAAATGTGATGGATTAACTTGCTCATTATATTATAAAAATGGGATGCTGGTATCAGCTGAAACAAGAGGAAATGGTATTGAAGGCGTTTCAGTATTGTCTAATGTGTTTACAATCAAGAATGTCCCTAAGAAAATTCCATATAAAGATGAACTAATTATTGACGGAGAAGTAATTATTGGATGGGATACATTTAACAAGATTAATGCATCTCTTCCTGTAGAGACAAAATATAGACACCCTAGAAATTTGGTATCAGGTTCGTTGCAGCTTTTATCTAATAGATTAGCTGAAAGTCGTAACATGAGATTTGTCGCATGGAGGGTAATTAAAGGATTTAAACATAAATCAGTATTTGACGATCTTATTGAAGCAAATAATATTGGTTTTGAAATTGTACCAATGTTTAAATGTGATAAAAATAATATAGAAGAAGTATTAGAACGAATTCGTGATAGTGCTGATAATCGTAATATTCCGTATGATGGAGCAGTCATTGCTACAGATAATTATTCATTAGCTGAATCAATGGGAAGAACAGATAAATTCTTTAGACACTCGATTGCATTTAAATATGAAGATAGTTTATATGAAACAGTATTAAGAGATATTGAGTGGAATACATCAAAAACAGGTCTTATTAATCCAATTGCTGTATTTGATCCAATTGATTTGGATGGTGCTGTTACAACCAGAGCAACACTTCATAATATTACATATATTAAAGATATGATGCTTGGAATTGGAGATAGAATTAGAGTATATCGTTCTAATATGGTTATTCCTAAAGTACATGATAGCATTGACAAGAGTGGTAACTTTAGTATTCCTGATAAATGTCCTATTTGTAATCAGCCCACAAAGATTGTTAAAGAGAACGATTCAGAAGTTCTTATTTGTACTAATCCAGATTGTAAAGGTAAATTGTTAGGCAAGATGGTTCATTTCTGTAGTAAGAACGCTATCAATATTGATGGTATGAGTGAAGCTACACTAGAATTATTAATTAACAAAGGATGGATTTCTACATTTAAGGATTTATATAATTTACCAAACGATGTTATTTCGTATTGGAAGAATCATGTATCTGGATTTAGTTCTCATAGCGTAAATAAGCTTCTAAAATCTATTGAAGCAAGTCGTGAAACAGATCTTGAGCATTTCATTTATGCACTATCTATTCCTATGGTTGGCAAAACAGCAAGTAAACTTATTGCAAAAGAATGTGAATATGATTTTGGTGAGTTTATACGTTCTATGATAATGCTTAATCCCAAAAATAATAGGTTTAAGAGTATTTCTGGTATTGGTAATTCTATAATCACATCTATTGATTCTTACTTTATGGATTATGGAGCTATGGTCTTTGAATTATCTAAAGAGTTCAATTTTAATAAACCAGAAGTAAGTAAATCCACTAATTTACTTAGCGGAAAGACTTTTGTAATTACTGGTTCGTTAAATCACTATTCCAATAGAGATGAACTGAAGAATGTAATTGAATCAAATGGTGGTAAAGTTTCTGGATCTGTTAGTTCTAAAACATCATATCTAATCTGTAATGAAGATTCTAATTCAGGAAAATCCAAGAAAGCAAAAGATTTAAACATCCCAATTATTACAGAAGAAGAATTTATGAAAATGTTTTAAAGGAGAATTTATGTTAGTTTTAGTAGGAGAATCAGCAAGCGGAAAAGATTATATTAAACAAACACTCATTGAAGAATATGGTTTTAAGCCTATGATCACTTATACATCTCGTCCGATGCGCGAAGGTGAAAAACAGCATTCTACATATCATTTCATTTCAGAAGAGGATTTTAAGAAGAAAATCAATGAACATTTCTTTGCTGAATGGAAAAAACATAAAACTGTAGAAGGTACTTGGTATTATGGCACAGCATTAGAAGATTGTCATAGAGCTGATGCTGATACTATTGCAATTCTTGAACCAGATGGGGTGAGAGATTTACAGGATAAAAATATTAAAATGTATGTTATCTATATTTATGCCAATCTGAGAACGCGTATGCAGCGTTTGTCTCTTAGAGGAGATAACCAGGAAGAAGCCAATAGACGAATTAAGGCAGATGAATACGATTTTCAGGGTGTAGAAGTATTAGCAGATCATATTACTAGAAATCATTTTAATGATAATATTTATGAAGTAACAGATAATATTATAGATGCTTACAATTCATATCTTATGTAAAAAGGTGTTTAATATGATGGAATGTATGAGGATATATATTAATTGGCTTTTCACAACACCGATTACGGGTGCTGCGTTGATTATAATTCTAATCATTCTTGTTGTATCAACAATTTATATTTTTGATGATTGATGTCAATTTAAAAAGAGAATATATAGATAGGTGGTGATGATTATTTACAACAATTACACTACTTGCTTTGGACTAGGATGTGAGCTAATGAATAGAGAAGGTTTCGTCACAGTCCAAGTTGGAAATAGAGAATATTGTATTACAGGAACTAAAACTAAAAGAACTCATGCTAATGCAGATGATTCTTCGGTGTATACAGTTCTTATATGTGGAGAGGAGGTATAAAAGATGTCAGATATTACTATGTGCAATGGTAATGGATGTAACAAGAAAGACTCTTGCTATAGAGTAAAAGCTGCTCCTAGTAAATATCAGAGTTATTCTGATTTTGAAAATCATCTTGATAAGGACGGTAGCTGTAAACATTTTATTTTAGATTGGAGAATGGAATGTACAATGTAATAAAAAAAGATGGTACTATTGAACCATACGATGAACAAAAAATTATCAATGCTTGTGATAAAGCAGCCAGACGAGCAATGTTTGAATTTTCAGAAAACGATTATTCTCGTATATTAAATGATGTGTTTTGCAAAATTGAAGAATTATACAATGAAGATAGTTCTGAAATTGATATTTATGATATGCACAACATTGTAGAATCTGTGCTTGAAGAAGATTATCCAGTAGTTGCTAAGATGTACAAAGAGTATAGAAATTATAAAAAAGATTTTGTTCATATGATGGATAAAGTATATGAACGTAGTCAGGCAATCAGATATATTGGAGATAAGAATAATGCTAATACAGATTCAGCGTTAGTAGCCACCAAAAGAAGTCTTATTTACAATGAATTAAGTAGTGAATTGTATAAAAACTTCTTTTCTACAAAAGCAGAAAAACAGGCTGCAAAGGATGGATATATTTATATTCATGATAGATCCGCCAGATTAGATACGATTAATTGTGACTTATTTAGAGTGGGTACAGTTATGCAAGGCGGATTTGAAATGGGTAATATTTGGTATAATGAGCCTAAAACATTAGATACTGCATTTGATGTAATGGGAGATATTATTCTTTCAACTGCCGCTCAACAATATGGTGGTTTTACTGTTCCAGAAGTTGATAAAATTCTTGAACCATACGCAGAAAAATCATATAAAAAATATTATAATGAATTTTTTAATGTTGTTAATTCTGTTGAAAAAACGGACGGCGTAGTTATTGATATGTTAAGTAATGCTAGTTTCGATGAATCATCCGATGAATATGCCATTAACAAAGTTCGTAGAGATTTTGAACAGGGTTGGCAAGGAATTGAAATGAAATTAAATAGTGTTGGCTCAAGCCGAGGGGATTATCCATTTGTTACGATGACATTAGGATTAGCAACATCTAAATTTGGTAAAATGGCAGCAATTACACTTCTTAATGTTCATTCTGGTGGTCAAGGAAAAGAAGGTTTTAAACGTCCAGTATTATTCCCTAAAATTGTATTTCTATATGATAAAAATTTACATGGCGATGGTTCTGAAAAATATCCTAGTGCAGATGTATTTAATGCAGGATTAGATTGTAGTTGCAAAACTATGTATCCAGATTGGTTATCTTTAACTGGAGATGGGTATGTTGCAGAAATGTATAAAAAATATGGTAGAGTAGTAAGTCCTATGGGATGTAGAGCATTTTTATCACCTTGGTTTGAAAAGGGTGGTATGCATCCATCAGATGAAAATGATAAACCAGTATTTGAAGGACGTTTTAATCTTGGTGTAATTTCTTTAAATCTACCAATGATCTTGGCAAAATCTCGAAAAGAATCAAAAGATTTCTATGAAGTATTATATTATTATCTTGAATTAATTAGAGGATTACATAAAAGAACATATGATTACATTGGTGAATTGAGAGCAAGTGTAAATCCTGTAGCATTTTGCGAAGGTGGTTTATATGGTGGATATTTAAAACCAAATGAAAAGATTAAATCAATTTTACCACCAATGACTATGAGTTATGGTATTACTGCATTGAATGAACTTCAAAGATTATATAATGGAAAATCCATTCGTGAAGATGGACAATTCGCATTAGAAGTTATGCAATATATTAATGATTATACCAATCGAATTAAAGAAGAAGATCATATCCTATATGCTATTTATGGAACTCCAGCAGAATCACTTTGCGGATTGCAGGTGGAGCAATTTAGAAAAATCTATGGAATTATTGAAAATGTATCAGATAAACCATATGTAAGTAACTCATTTCATTGCCATGTTTCTGAGCAAATGTCTCCAATTGAAAAACAGGATAAAGAGGGACGCTTCTGGAATTTATTTAATGGCGGAAAGATTCAGTATTGTAGATATAACCTTGGATATAATCGAGAAGCTGTTAAAGCATTAATTTTAAGGGCTATGGATAAAGGATTCTATGAGGGAGTAAATCTTGCAATGTGTTATTGCGAAGATTGTGGATACCAACAGGTCGAAATGGATACGTGTCCTAAATGTGGGAGTACAATGATTACTAAAATCGATAGAATGAATGGGTATTTAGGTTTTACAAGAGTTCATGGAGAAACAAGATATAATGATGCAAAAAATGCTGAGATCAAAGATAGAGTAAGTATGTAGTTGGGAGTGTGATTCATATCAATTATCATAATATTACACACGATGATATGAATAATGGTTCTGGTCTGAGAGTCGTTTTATGGCTCTCAGGCTGTTCTCACCATTGTTATAATTGTCAAAATCCTCAAACATGGAATCCTGATAGTGGCATTCCATTTGATGAACCAGCAAAACAAGAGATATTCAACGAATTGTCTAAAGACTATATATCAGGTATTACTTTCAGTGGTGGTGATCCACTACATGAAAATAATCTTGATGAAGTAATCAAATTAGTCAAGGAAATCCGTATTTCCTTCCCTGATAAAAATATCTGGTTGTATACAGGTTTTGAGTGGAATTCATTAATGGCAAAAATTTGTCAACCAACATTTCCAGATGAAAAATTTGAGCATGATAGAAATATTCATATGAAAAGACAAAAGATAATCTCCAATGTAGATGTACTCATTGACGGAGAATATATAGATGAGCAGAGAGATGTAACAAAAAAATGGGCTGGTTCAAAAAATCAACGGGTAATAAATGTAAAAGAATCAATAAAAAATAATAAGATTATATTATATTGTGATTAGAAAGGATAAAATAGTGTTAATTACAAGAAAATCACATGAAAAATATATGACTGAATATATAAATTTCATATCAAAAGTAAAAATAAATATGAATTTAGTTGTTAATCAACATAAGAAAATAGGATTGCAAAGTGACATTTATGGACAATATTATCCTTGTGAATATGTAGAAACTTTAGATGAAGAATATGGTGTCATCAAAATTTTCGAACCAAGCATAAATAAATATCATGAAGTATGTGTAAACAATCTTATTATATTATAAGATGATAGCATTAGCCAAAACGAATCAACAAAATGTAACAGTAGAGTTAAAGAATGACAATTAGTCAAGCTTATTAGAAGAGAGAAGGTGATTCGCATTTCATATTTAATTGATAAATTTAAAGGAAAATATCGTATTCTGAGTGAGATAGATCAATCTACAAATGACTTCACAAGAAAACTTAATGGATCATATGAAGATATTGATTGTTACATTGCTTGCCAGAACAATATTCGTGTTTATTATTATGGTAATAAAACTCTTATGGTATATATTCCATCTGTAGGACGGGGTAATAATATCATCAAAGCAATTCAAGAAATCAATTCAGAACTTATTTTTGATATTGTCAGAACTGATGCAGAAGTAGAATTCAAGTTCTTATATTCAAATTCAGATACTATTATTCCATTATTAAAACCAAAGACAAATGGCGCTGGTATAAGCCCCTTTTCTTCAAGAAACTTGTATAAAAGTGATTATAAAATACCTGATGAAGAGTTGAGTGCCTATAAGTCTATTATCGCAAATGTGCCATCTGAACGCGTTCTGAGTATAACACATATTACGACTTCATTCCTAAAATCATTAGTATCAAGAAAAAGAACATGGGAAGATGTTCGAAAGGATATGAAACTTAAAGGGTTAAAAGGTAAAGAATATATTCATTCTGTTGGCAGGTGGGATGAGTATTTAAAATTTTTAAAGGAGAAACTAGATGATGAAAAAAATTAAAATTAAATATTTTGATAATGAGATTGATAAGATCGAGAAGATCTCTAAAGGGGATCTTATTGACCTTAGAGCAGCAAAAGATGTAGAAATGAAAGCTGGTGAGTTTAAACTTATTCCTCTTGGTGTAGGGATGAAACTACCGGAAGGATATAAAGCCAATGTATATCCTCGTAGTAGTACATATAAAAATTTTGGTATTATTCTAGCTAACTCTGTAGGTCAGATTGATAATTCATACAGTGGAGATAATGATCAGTGGCATTTCCCAGCAGTTGCACTAAGAGACACTGTGATTCATAAGAATGATAGAATCTGCCAGTTTGAGATTCAGAAGATTCAACCAGAGATTGAGTTTGAAGAAGTAGAGCATCTTGACACTGAATCTCGCGGTGGAATTGGTTCTACAGGTATTAACTAATGAGTAAACATAAATTATTTTTTCATCCATTAAAATTTACATCTAAAATCTTATCTCAGTCAAAACCAGTTATAGCAATTTGGGATATTGGTATTTTAATTACAATTCTTGGATGGATTCTACATTATCAAATGGTAGTTCTTATTTTATTTATTCCATATCTAGCAACCTGTTATCACTTTTATAAAGTTTCCAACAAGAAAGAAGAGAATATAGAAATAGGAGATGAGAAAGACACTTATGAATGATCTAAGTTTATCTAACAAATCAAATAGTTTAATTGAACTAATTGATAAAGAGATTGATCGGTTTATCACAGAGGATGAAGAAGTTTTGAACTTCCCGTCTTCTGATACTCCAAAAGACAAATTAAAACGCTTAATCATCAAAGCATTTAATCGAGGAGAAAAATATGGTCGATTTTATACATTAATGGAGATGAAAGATGCTCTGAAAGAAAGAGGTGAGAATGATGAAATTAGCGAATGTAAGTAATGTAGATGCTCTATTTAAGGTTATTAGAGAATGTAAAGGTAAGATTGAACTGGTATCTCCTGAAGGAGATAGAATTAATCTTAAATCTAAATTAGCACAGTATTTTGTTTTAGCCAATGCTTTTTCTGATGGATATATTAAGGAATTAGAGCTTGTAGCATATAAAGAAGAAGATATTTCAAGATTGATTAAATTCATGTATCAGGGAGAGTGATTCCTATGAACGATAAATACTGGGAGACAGGTAAATGTCCTAAATGTGGAGAAGATTTATTATCTGAAACTCATAAGGAATATAGAGACTGTCAGATTCTTATTCCAATGTATGAAGAGGTAACTTATTGGTATTGTCCTAACTGTGGTTGGTCAGATGGTAATTCATAAAAGAACAAATAGGAGAATATATAGATGTGGATATTAGATGTTCTAAAAATGCTCATAGTCACTATTTGTTTCGTACCATTTGTAATCGTATTGTTGGCTGTTTATGCGATTATGATGTTAATTTCTATTCCATGCATGATTATTATTTTCCCATTTGCTCTAATCAAGGCTGAAATAGAACTAAAAGCGCAAAAGAATGAACTTGACAAAGAAGAAAAGGAGAATATATAGATGGCAATGAAAACCCATTATGAATGTAAACTAAAAGACGGGAAATTATTAAATTTTGATTGTAAATGTAATGATTTTTACATCACTGAACATATGTTTGTATTTGTGTCTAAGAATACAGAAACTAATGCGGGAATTATTCTCGAAGCAAGAAACGTAGATGAGATTTCTTATGTGAGAAATGAATATTCTACTGACTTTTATGAATCTGTAATGAATGAGAAAAAGACTGATTCTAATATCATTACACCAAATAAACAGATTATCACACCTTAATCGGTTTGATATATAGTAACTCGTTGACACGCACAAAGGAGGTTATATGAAGAAATCGTTAGTCGCTTTATTTGCGATCGCTTCAATGTTTGTCATGCCTTGCTCGGTCGAGGCAGGAAATATTACATTAGAAACTGCTATTGAATTAGCAGCACAGGACAATTTAGAATCAGTAACAAAATATGCACATGGAGAAATTAATATCTATGCACAGCCAGATCAATCATCCGAAGTCTTAGGTACATCTATGATGAATACATCATTTGATGTTGCTTTTGAGATTGATGGTTGGTCAATGATTTTAACTGAATCAGGTGTAGCATTTATCGAAACAGCAAATCTCTATCCAGAAGAGAGTCGTGGTAATACATATACAGAACACGATGTTTATCTTTTAGCACATCTAATTGCTGGAGAAGCACAGCCATGTGATGATATGGAACAAAGATATGTAGCTTCAGTAGTTCTTAATCGTGTAGCAGATGAAAGGTTTCCAAACTCATTAGAGGGTGTTATTTTTCAGAAAAGACAATACGCCTGTATTTCAGATGGTAATTTCTACAGAACTCCGACCGAGCGGAACTGGGCGAATGCCAGATGGATTCTTGAAAATGGTAGCATCCTACCTCAGAAAGTCGTATGGCAGTCTGGTGGTAGACAAGGAAAGGTTTACTTGAAGACTAGATGGCATAATTATTGTTACTAGAATCGTAAAAAATAGGGTCACTCATTAAATATGAGAATGACCCTATTTTAACTAAAGGAGAGGTGTTGCATAAATGTTAGAACAAGTAGATCAAAAAGATTCGATTCCGGTACACCTGAAATTGAATTTAACATTAAAAGAAGCTGCTGAATATTCAAATATTGGAATTAACAGATTGAGTCTTATGATATCCGATCCAAACTGTCCTTTTGCCTTATCTGTTGGAAGCAAGAGACTAATCAAGAGACAAAAATTTGAAGAGTATATTAACAGTGACTCAGTACACTACTTATAAAAATATTGACATTAAAAAAGGAAAGTAGTATGATAGGTTTAATAAAAATTATACCATTTAGCTCCTACTACCTATGCAAGGGAGGGGTCTAAATGTCACAGAAAAAAGATTCAAAGGGAAGGAATTTAAGACAAAATGAAAACCAGATGAAAGATGGGAGGTATAGATACAGATATACAGATAGAGACGGAAATCGAAAGGCTATTTATGCTTGGAAATTAGTTAAAACTGATAAAACCCCAAATGGTAAAAAAGAAGATATTTGTCTTCGTGAAAAAGAACTTCAACTTCAAAAAGATTTGTCGGATGGAATTGATGTTTATGCCGGAGAAACAACAACGGTGTATGAATTAATTATGAAATATATAGATACAAAAACTATGATAGTTCCAACCACAAGAACAAATTATATTAATATCACGAATAAAAATATCAAACCTAATCGTCTGGGAAAAATGAAGATTGTAAATGTACGAAAATCGGATGTGAAACTTTTTTATGCATATTTGCATAATGAGAGAGAATTTTCTACAAATACAATCCAATTATATCAAAATTTAATATTCCCAGCATTTCAAATGGCTGTCGATGATTTCATGATTAGAGTAAATCCTGCTAAAGATTGTATGAAAGAATATGTAAGAGGATCTTTATCTTCAACTAGAAAACCATTGTCCAGAGAAGAGCAAAAAGTATTGCTTGATTATGTCAAAAGTCATTGTATATACTCTGTTTATTATCCTATGATTGCATTTATGATTTCTACCGGATGTAGAATCAGTGAGACATTGGGTTTAACTTGGAATGATATTGACTTAAAACAAAAATTTGTAAATGTAAATCATCAGTTGATAAATAAAAAAGTTGAGGGTAAACCATTACATTTCATTGCTCAAACAAAGAATAAAACAAACAGAATCATTCCATTGCAAGATGATATAATTGAAATTATGAGGGATTATAAACGTAAAACATATTTCAATAGCATTTCGTCTGGATGTGAAATTGAAGGTTATACAAATTTCGTTTTTTTAAATCGTGAAAATAAATTTCATAAAGTGGCAACACTCGTAAGAGCTTTTCACGGAATAAGAGACTCATACAACAAATCAAAAGATGTTGATGAAATTGAATTACCTGATTTTACGCCACATACACTTAGACATACAGCTTGCACAAGATACGCTGAAAACGGAATGGACCCTAAAGTTTTACAAATGATAATGGGGCATAAAAATATTGCAATTACTATGCAGGTATATAATCACGCTGATAATATAAGAATAAGTAAAGAAACTCAAAGAGTTTCATCGCCTCTAGTAGTATGATATATTATATTAGTTATGGGTTAAAACCTATTTTAACCCAAATTTTAACCCACTTGAATCGTTTTTTATAAAGACTTATAAAGAGTTATATAAAAATAAACCCTTGAACATTGGCTTATAAAGAGTTATAAAGAGTTATAAAGTCAATTTTCTCTTACAACAAGAAAGAAATCGTTAAAGTAGAAGACTAAGCTACAAGTATTGAAAAATAAGGGGTTAAGCGATTTTTGCTTAACCCATTTTTCGCATTTTAGCCCATTTTTAGCCCATTTCAAGAGGGTGTTTAACAGGTGTTTTTGGGTAGATTTTAGCAACTATAACTTATGGCTTATAAAATGTGGTCAAAAACAGGAGAGATTATTAATTTGCAATAATCTCTCCATTTTTTATATTTCGTGAATATTATCAAATCTGTGATTTTTATTAGTAAAAATGTAAAAAATGGGGATAGAAGAGCATTAAGCTCAACTATCCCTATAAGAATGTTATTTAACAAAGTATTTTATGTACTGTTATTTGTTATTTAACTTTTACTAGCGAAAGTCATATATGTGCCTCCTGTAAATGAAAGTATATTTCTAATTACAGGGGCCGCTCTCGCTACTTCTGAAAAAGATCAATAGCGAGAGCGGTCGCATATTTTGACATTTTTGTCAAGTATCAATTTAAAAATATGTTAGACTCCTATAGGGGATTTAACGCTAAAGCTTAACTTACTGACATTGGTTCATGGGTAGGCACTTTTGGAACCGAAAGTGCCGTAAGAAAACGTGGTGGCAGCAGGAATTTGCCGTATTTAAATGCGAAGCCACGGCAAATTCAGTTACTGGACACGTATGTGTGTACAGTAACTGAGATACTATGTAGATGGCGGTGTTGTATGCAAAAAGGTGTACAATACCGCTATTTTTTGTTAATATAGAGAAGAAGGAAAAAAGAGGGATAATGTTTATAAAAATCACGTTAGGAGGTTTTACATATGAAAAAGAGAAAATATTTACTTTTGACCGTCACAGCTGCCGCGCTTCTGGCGGCGATCCCATTTCAGGCATTTGCGTCGAGGGATACGGAGAACCGCAGCCCGGTTGGCTCGATCGGCTTAAATGTTTCGTCCTCGATCCATGTCGGTGATGAGAGTTCAGATGTGGATGTTTCGCTCGATTTCGGTGACTGCGATATTTCCAATGTTGATGTGATCAATGAGCCGTCCGGCAAATGGGTGGACAAGGATAAGCCAAAGCTGGAGGTTACTCTGGAGGCGGACGATGATTATTATTTTAAATCCGGTTATGCGAAAAAGAATGTAACCCTGAGCGGTGACAGTGCGACGGTTACTTCTATCAAGCGCAAGGGCGATGAGGAACTCCGGGTCGTGATCACCCTGAAAGCTTTAAAAGGAACCTCCAGTGATTACAGCCTGGATGTAGATGAGGCAGAGTGGGATCAGATGGATGGCGTTGCAGAGTGGAACGGCAGTGAGGATGCGAAATACTATGAGCTGCGCGTTTACCGGGATGAGAAATTTTTAAGTACGGTAAAACCGGGAAAAGAAACGAAATACAATCTTGGACGTTATCTTACGCAGGCGGGAACCTACACGTTTGATGTGCGCGCGGTTTACAGCGATTCACGGCACGGCGAATGGCAGACATCGGATTCCTTCACAATCACGGCGGAGCAGGCGCAGGAAATTCAGAAGACGCTTGTCTTCAAGGAAGCAGGCAGCGGTCCGGCAGCCGGTGCGTGGGAACAGGATACGCTTGGCTATAAGTACCGCAATTCCGATGGAAGCTATGTGACCAATAACTGGCAGCAGATCGGCGGTGTGTGGTATTTCTTCGATGAAAATGCATATTGCAAGACGAATACCTGGGTGTTCTGGAATGGAAAATGGTATTATCTGGATGTAAACGGCGCGATGTTAGTTAATACGACGACGCCGGACGGCAAGCAGGTCGGGGAAGATGGGGCGCTTCTGTAAAATTTTTAAGAAACAATTTTGATGAAAATCCGTCAGGGAAGATGAAGACAGAATTGTAAAATAGATGTGAGAAGAGGCAGATTGCACGGAATATGCGGTCTGTCTCTTTTACATTTAAAAACAGAGAAAAATTAAGAGAATATTTGCAAACAGAACGATGGGCAGAATGAAAACACATACATGAAAAGAGTGCTGAAAGATAAGGTGACAGTTATTTCTGATGGAATGAAAAAAATAACAAAAAGTATACTTGCATATTGTGAAATAAGTAGTAAGATAGAGGTGGTATCTCATGACTGCCTATTTTTTAACAATCTAGGGGAAGAGGCGGTCTGAGAAGAGACTGCAAGGGGTTCTAAGCCAGTATGGAGGATGGCAGAAAAAGGACTGACAAAGGAGGGGCACAAAGATGGCAGCACAAATTTTGGCTGTGATTATTTTTATTGTAATGTTTGGACTTATCATCTGGGATCACATTGAGAGGCATATCGTATCGCTCGGATGCGGGCTTCTGACGCTGGTGCTGGTGTTTGGCGTCTGTATGCACAGTGAGGCGGCAGCGGCGGAGACACTGAGCCTGCACAGCTTCATGATTCCGAACTTCTGGTTTCAGACCGAGGCGGCGGCAGAGTCCTCGAGCGGCATCAACTGGGCGACGATTCTTTTTATTGCCGGTATGATGCTGATGGTGGAGGGCATGGAGCGCGCGGGATTTTTCCGGTGGCTGTGCCTGACAATCGCCAAGGCGGTACATTATAAGACGATCCCGATTTTTATTTCATTTATGCTGATGTCGGCGCTTCTGGCGATGTTTATCGACAGTATTACCGTTATTCTTTTTTTGGCAGCGGTCACGGTAGAGCTGGCGCATCTTCTGCATTTTGATCCGATTCCGATGATCATTTCAGAGATCTTCTGTTCGAATCTAGGCGGCTCTGCGACGATGTGCGGCGATCCGCCGAATATCATCACCGGAACCTCGCTCGGATATTCATTTAAAGATTTTATTTTAAATACAGGTATGATGGCGGGTGTTTCGCTGATTTTTGTCGTGCTGTTTTTCTATTTTTCCTTTAGGAAAGAATTAAAGGCGAGTGAAAAGCATGACGAAGCGGTTACATATCCATCCCCACAGGAGGCGATCGCGGATCGGAAACGGTTTGCGGTCAGCGTGGTGATCTTTGCGGCGGCGATCGTGATGCTGGTGACGCATGCACAGACGGGACTGACAGTTGCGACGATTGGCGTATTTATCGGTGCTTTTTCGCTGCTGGCATCCGGCGGTGAGGCGCTCAGCATGATTAAGAAGCTTGACTATAAGACGCTGCTATTCTTCATTGGTCTTTTTGTCGTGGTCGGCGGCATGGAGCAGACGGGCGTCCTAAATTCTTTAGCAGGGATCATTGACGCAGTCAGTGGAAATAATGTAAAATGGGTAGTAGCGATTGTGCTGTGGCTGTCGGCGCTTGCGAGTGCATTTGTGGACAATATCCCATTTGCGGCGACGATGATCCCGGTTATCCGGAGTCTGGCGCAGGCAGGCGGCATGGATCTCTCGGTTCTGGCGTGGGCGCTTTCGATGGGTACGGATATTGGCGGCTGCGGAACTCCGATCGGAGCCTCGGCAAACGTAGTTGGTATCTCAGTGGCAGCGAAAAACGGACATTTTATCGGCTGGGGGAAATATTGCCGGTATGCAGCTCCGGCGACGGTGCTGGTAATCCTGATTTCCATGGTTTGTATATATGTGAGATACTTTTAAGGGGGCTTTTATATGGAGGAGAGGAAAAACAGAGTGATCATCTCGGTCAGCAGACAGTTTGGCAGCGGCGGACACAAGATAGCGGAAGCGCTGGCAGAGCATTTTGAACTTCCGATTTATGATCATAGGATGCTGGACAGTATTGCCAAGGAAAAGGGTGTGGATCCGCGTGTGCTGGAAAAATACGACGAGAAGCCGCTAAACCGTTTTCTGGCGCGCAATGTCAGCGGATTTTCAAGCTCTCTGGAGAACAATCTGGCGCAGATGCAGTTCAGTTACCTGAAAGACAAGGCCGATTCAGGGGAATCGTTTGTGGTAGTTGGACGGTGTGCGGAGACGGTTTTAAAGGAATATGACGGACTGATCACGATCTTTGTGCTGGGCGATGAGGAAACACGGGTGAAGAGAATTGAGCATCTGCACGGACTTTCAGAGGACGAGGCGAAACGTCTGGTAAAGACGAAGGACTGGCGGCGGAAATCCTACCACAACTGTTACAGCCGCGGACGCTGGGGAGATTCCAGAAATTATGACCTTTCGATCAACAGCAGCCGGCTGGGAATTGAGGGAACGACGAAGATGCTGGAGGAGTATGTGCAGGCGCGGATGGACGCGATGCAGAAATAAAATAATAGAGATATCGAAGAAAAAGAGAAAGGGGAACGTGTGCATAGGCGGCGCACGTCCCCCTTTCCCTTTTTCTGCCGAGGTGTTATACTGTTACTGTTCCCGGGTGGGCACTTTTGGAACCGAAAGTGCCGTAAGAAAACGTGGTGACAGCAGGAATTTGCCGTATTTAAATGCGAAGCCACGGCAAATTCCGTTACTG
>ERZ773188.1775-NODE-1775-length-22871-cov-6.472519_pt1 | contig 22871 bp, 19 predicted proteins | sample MGYA00581011_ERZ773188 | MGnify/ENA primary metagenome ERZ773188 (study PRJEB29015, sample SAMEA2737798) | human gut metagenome | biome: human gut; feature: human-associated habitat; material: faeces | place: China | collected 2012 ...
TCATGCGGTATCTAACTGATTAACAAATGAACAAAGAGACTGTGGTTGGAGCCTTTCGTAAACCATCAAGTGGTAGGAAAAATGAACCAATCCACAGCATCTTAAATATCATAGTCGAACCTGTAGAAAAGGTAAAGAAAAGATTATGACTTAATAGTAATAAAGACCTTGGAGAGGGTCTCTAAACACTACTACTATATAATACGAGGTAAAATATTATGCAGAAAAAACACAAAAAAATACATATAAAGATAATAATGGTATTAATATATTTAATTACCTTTGTAACAATGATAGTATGTAATATACAATTACAAAATAAAAAAGCTTCTTTTATTAAAAAATCATATTCCATACCTGTTGGTATTTTTCCAGGGAATAAAGCAACCATTGACGACAAAGGGAATATATATGTTGCGACTGGAATGTTAGGTGTCGTTCAGAAATTTAACAAGAATGGCGACTTTATTAAGAGTATCTTAATTAAGGATGATATTGATATGATTAAGAATGAAAGAGATGGAATTCATGTATATGCAGGCAAGTTTGATTATACGGATTATCATATAACAGAAAAAAAAATAATAGAAAAAGAAATAAGTGAAACAGATTTAGATCATATAAAATCGGGACCCAATGAATTGGTGATTGGTAATTTCTGGATTTTCAAAGGTAAAATTACAATCTTGAAAAGTAGTTTATTTCCAATAGATCCTTTTATTATTATGTATACAGCTATATTGATGGAAATTATATTTTGGATAAAAGCAAAGATAAGTCGGTTTAGAGAAAACAAAAGCAGCAAAAGTGTAGTGATAACAGGAGGAGACGAAATTGGAAGTTAATGTAGAAATTGTATTAAGTTATAATGATGAAGAAACAGATTGGAAAGTTAAAAAAATTATCGCTAGATTTTTATACAGATTAAAGAAATATAGAACAGGAAATCGATTTTCTGGAGAATATACATATAAGATTAATCAAGATTCAGAACTATATAAACAAATAATTGAATTTTATAAATCAAATAGGAAAGATGTAGAATTTATCTGTTTGGATTATGATGTTAAAGTTTCAGATGAAGAATTTGAAAAGGCAAAAGCATTCGTTTTATGTTTTCCAGAATATTACTGTGAAGAATACGAAGATATTGAAAATGAATATAGTGAATGTGAAAGTTGTTATAGTAAAGAAAAAACAAATAGCTTATTTCACGCACAACCGAAAGGATATATAAAAAAACATGAGAATGATTATGGGTTTGCGGGATTGGATGGAACAGGAGAGTTGTTGTTATTACCAAAACTGGTGGAGAAATTAAAAGAATCAGGAGTAGATAAAAAATATTTTCAGCCGATTATAAGCAAAAGTAAAAAGATATTAGGATATACTTTTATTACTGATAATATATTACCACAGAAAAGTTATATTGATGAAAATTATAAATTTGAAAATCAATGTGAAAAATGTGGAAGAATAAATATGACAGAAAATGAAAACATTTTCCATTTCATACCGAAAAGAATAACAGAAGAAGGAATAAAAAATTTAAAGGATGTAAATAAGACATATGAATTTTACGATGAGTATAGGGAAATCGTAATAAATAAAAAGGTTGCACAAATTATAAAAGAAAATGTTCCATATGTAAAATTTTACCCTGTTATTTTAGATAACAGAAATTAAAAACAAATCAACTATTCAGGAACCACCCCGCGATTCTCAACGATCGTAGAAAACACGATCATCGTACTAGTCTTCCCAAAGTGCTGCAATTTCCCAATAAATTCATCTAGTTCCATCGTACTAGGAAAAGCAACCTTCAGCAGCACAGAATAATTTCCAGTTACACAATCACATTCCAATACATTTGGGTGTGCTCGAAGAAAAGGATAAACTTCGGGTTTTTGTGCAGGGCTGATCTCAAGACTGATATATGCTTTAATATGATAACCGATTTGGATCGGGTCAACAGAAGCATGAAATCCAGTCAGAATCCCTTCCGCTTCTAATCGTTCAATTCTGGCAGAAACAGCCGGAGAGGTGAGAAATACTTCCGCTGCGATCTTCTTTAGAGGTGTGCGAGCATCTTGTTGTAAAATAGATATAATCTTCTTATCAATCGTGTCCATAAAATCGAGTCTCCTTTGTGATAAAAATGCAAAATTATCGAATGACTAACTTAATTTAAGTATAGAACTTTTGCAAAAAGCATGCAATGAGCAACCACTTAATTATTTAAAGTAAATCAAGGCCGTTATTAAAAAAAGAAAAGATGAAACACAAAATTTGAACTTTAAATTTGGAAAGACAGGATTAAGGTTTACGAACATTGCATACTGTGTTAAGCTTCAACACATAAAATCTTGAAACAAAACGACAGCATGAGTAATCAGAAAAGAGGAAGACAATGTTGAGCAGAATGGAACACGATTCAATTGGAGCATTAAACGTACCAGCGGAAGCATACTATGGAGTTCAGAGTATGCGTGCAGCCACAAACTTTCAGATCACACACCGTCCATTACATCCAGTATTGATCGACAGCATCGTAATGGTCAAAAAAGCAGCAGCGATCACGAATGAAAAGTCTGGAAAACTTGACCAGCAAATCGCTCAGGCAATCATTCAGGCATGTGATGAGATTCTGGATGGAAATCTAAGAGATCAGTTTATCGTGGATGCGATCCAAGGAGGGGCTGGAACTTCTGCCAATATGAATGCAAACGAAGTGATTGCCAATCGTGCGATAGAAATCCTTGGTGGAACCAAAGGAGATTACAGCATTGTACATCCAAACGATCATGTCAATATGTCACAGTCTACGAACGATGTAATCCCAACGGCAGGAAAGATCACAGTCTTAAAATTACTTCCACAGACGATCAAAGAACTTGAGAAATTAGAAAAAGCCATGGAAGAAAAAGAAGCAGAGTTTGATGATATCCTCAAGATGGGAAGAACACAGCTTCAGGATGCCGTTCCAATGAGACTAGGACAAAGTTTTGGAGCATTTGCGCATGTCTTAAAGAGGGATATCAAGAGACTGAAAAATGTTATGGATGAGATGAAAGTCTTAAACATCGGAGCAACAGCAATCGGAACAGCGATCAATGTAGACCCTTACTATCTTGCAAACATTTCTTATGAATTAAGCAAAGTTGCAGGAATTTCATTAAAACAGGCAGATGATTCCAGCAAGACAGAATGGTTCATCCATCATGCTAGGAAAGATCAACCCAGTGATTCCAGAAGTTGTATCACAGGTTGCATACCTGATCATTGGACATGACTATACGATCACGATGGCAGCCGAAGCCGGACAGTGCGAAGAATATATTGAAAAAAGTGTTGGAATCTCAACAGCGTTATGTCCATATATCGGATATGCAAAGTCTGCTGAGATTGCAAAGAAATCACTAAAAACAGGAATTTCTGTAAAAGAGCTGGTATTAGAAGAAGGTCTGTTAAAGGAAGAAGAATTAAAAGAGATCTTAAAACCAGAGAAAATGACACAGCCTATGAGAGAAAAAGTGATGAAAGCAGTATCATAAATACAATTAGAATACAAAAAAGAATGAAAAGTAAGAAGAGGCTTTGGAGAAATTCAGAGCTTCTTTTATTGCAATATCCTCTCGCACAAGATATAATACATAAATAGAACATAAGTACGATTGGAGGATGGAAAGAATGATAATAATTCTATGCTTAGACAACAACAACGGTATGATGTTTAATGATCGAAGGCAGAGTCAGGATCGAGGCTTGCGAGAGTATATTGCGGAGATGACCAAAGGGGAGAAGGTCTATATGAATGCATATACAGAGAAGTTGTATGAAGAGATCAACGATCCGGTTGTTTGTGAAGATTTCTTACACAAGGCAGGAAAAGGGGAGACTTGTATTGTAGAGAATCTTCCATTAAAACCAGTGATAGATCAGATCGAAGAGATCGTGATCTTCCGCTGGAATAAAGTTTATCCGTCCGATCAGGTACTGGATGTGGATCTTGAGGAATGGAAACTTGCAGAAGAAGAACAGATCGAAGGTTCCACTCACGAGATCACAAAACAGATCTATCTTCCAAAACAATAAGCTAGATCAGAAAAGAATATAACAAGAGGAGAAGCAGTTGATGATGAGAGTAACAAAGAAATTATATGCCCTGCTGATCGCAGGAATGATGGTGGTATCACTGGCAGGATGCCAGAGTACAGGCAATAGCAGTAATAGCGGAAACGCACAGAGCGAACAAAGCAGCAAAGGAAGTACAAATTCTTCCACTAAATCTGTATCATCTGACAATATTCCGGATTTTTCAGGGAATATGACGGTTGCTGTTGATAATAATAATCCAGATTTTACATCCAAGGATCTGACAACAAAATCCTACGAGTCTTACAGCAGACTTGACTCTGAAGGAAGATGTCAGGTGGCGGAAGCGTGTGTTGGAAAAGATATCATGCCAAAAGGAAAACGCGGAGCAATCGGTATGGTAAAACCAACCGGATGGCATACAGCAAAATACGATAACGTTGATGGGAAATATCTATATAACCGCTGTCATTTGATCGCTTACCAGCTGACCGGTGAGAATGCCAATAATAAGAACCTGATCACAGGAACAAGATCTTTTAATGTGGATGGAATGTTACCATATGAAGAGATGGTCGGTGACTATGTCCGTGAGACAGGCAATCATGTATTATACAGAGTTACGCCAGTCTTTGACGGAGATGACCTGGTAGCTAAAGGGGTACAGATGGAAGCGATGTCTGTGGAAGATAAGGGTGAAGATATCAAGTTTAATGTATTTGTATATAATGTACAGGATGGAGTGAAGATTGATTACGAGACAGGAGACAGTGAAGCAGACAGCAGCGTGCAGGTAACAACAGAGAATTCAAAAGCAAGCCAGAAATACCACACAAACCAGAATTCATCTAATAACAGCAAAAACTACAGCAGTAACAAAAATACAACAGCAGCAAAAACAACTGCTTCACAGGAAATCCGTGGAAACAGCAGATCAAAGGTATACCACTGCCCAGGTCAAAGAGATTATGACCGTATGGGAACATCAAAATATTTAGTCACATTTAAGAGTGAGAAAGAAGCAAAGTCAGCGGGATATCATAAGGCACAAAGATAAAAGAAAGAGTTAACGATCCATAAAGACAGACAGGAGGTATTCATATGAGTTTAAATGCAACACCAAGAGGAGACAGAATTCACATCGCATTATTCGGGAAACGAAATGCCGGGAAGTCAAGCATTATCAATGCTATGACGAATCAGGAATTAGCGATCGTATCCGATGTCAAAGGAACAACGACAGATCCCGTATACAAGGCAATGGAACTTCTGCCATTAGGACCAGTAGTTATGATCGATACCCCGGGACTTGATGATGAAGGAGAATTAGGGGAAAAGCGAGTCAAGAAAGCAAAAGAAGTCTTGGGCAAGGCAGATATCGCGCTTGTGATCATGGATGCTACAGCTGGTATGACAGAGTTTGAAGAAGATATGATACGCTTGATCGAAGACCGGAAGATTCCTTATCTGAAAGTCTACAATAAGATGGATCTTTCCAATGCCAAAGAATGGAAAGAAGACAAAGCCTGCTTTGTCAGTGCAAAGGATAAAAAAGGGATCTGGGAGTTAAAAGAAGAGATCGGGAAACTGGTTCCAACTGATGATGACACGCTAAAGATCGTTGGAGATTTGGTTTGTCCGAATGATTTTGTGATTTTAGTCGTACCGATCGACAGTGCAGCACCGAAAGGCAGACTGATCCTTCCACAGCAGCAGACGATCCGTGACCTCTTAGAAGCAGGAGCAGCCTCTATTGTTGTAAGAGAAACAGAATTAGAAAAGACATTAGAAGAGATTGGCAAGAAACCAGCATTGGTCATTACAGACTCTCAGGCATTTGGCAAAGTCTCAAAGATTGTGCCAGAAGATATCAAACTGACTTCATTTTCGATTCTGTTTGCAAGATATAAAGGTGATCTGGAAGAAGAAGTCAGAGGAGTGAAAGCCTTGGAACATTTAGAAGAAGGGGCGAAGATCTTGATCGCGGAAGGATGCACTCATCACAGACAGTGCGATGACATCGGAACGGTGAAGATCCCAAGATGGTTAAAACAATATACAGGTAAGGATTTTGATATCCATACAAGCAGTGGAAACTCTTTCCCTGAAGATCTGGATACTTATGATCTGGTCATTCATTGTGGCGGATGTACTTTAAATAGAAGAGAGATGAAAAACCGTATCGCAAGAGTCAAAGATGAAGGTGTTCCGATTGTGAACTATGGAATCTTTATCGCGGCAACGCAAGGAATATTAAAGAGAACCTTAGAGCCATTTGAGGAAGCTAGCAGGATCTTAAATGAGATTTAAGACGGATTGTTTCAAAAAATTAACATAAATTAACGAAAATCAATAAGACTGCTTCTTTACAAAGAAAGATAAGTTTTGTAGAATAGAAAGATAGAATTAAAACCAAATGGGAGGAAATCATGAGCAAAGTAAGAACAAGATTTGCACCAAGCCCTACAGGGCGTATGCATGTAGGTAACTTAAGAACAGCCCTTTATGCATATCTGATCGCACGTCATGCAGGCGGAGATTTTATTTTAAGAATTGAAGATACAGACCAGGAAAGACAGGTAGAAGGGGCAGAAGAGATTATCTACAATACCCTTAAGAAAGCCGGAATGAACCACGATGAAGGACCAGACATCGATGGTGGAGTCGGACCATATGTTCAGAGTGAGAGACAGGCACAGGGGCTTTATTTAAAATATGCAAAAGAACTGATCGACAAGGGAGAAGCATATTACTGTTTCTGTGATCAGGAGAGATTAGACACACTGAAAGTAAAATCAGGAGATGTTGTGATCAGTCATTATGACAAACATTGCTTAAACTTATCCAAAGAAGAAGTTCAGGCGAAATTAGACGCAGGAGTACCATATGTTATCCGTCAGAATAATCCAACAGAAGGAACAACATCTTTCGTTGATGAGATTTACGGAGAGATCACAGTGGATAATATCGAATTAGATGATATGATCCTGATCAAATCGGATGGATATCCAACATACAACTTCGCAAACGTAGTTGATGACCATTTAATGGGAATCACACATGTAGTTCGTGGTAATGAATACTTATCATCTACACCAAAGTACAATCGTTTATATGATGCATTCGGATGGGAAAAACCAGTATACATTCATTGTCCACTGATCACAGACGAAGAACATCACAAATTGAGTAAGAGAAAAGGTCATTCTTCCTTCGAAGATCTGATCGAGCAGGGATTCTTGCCAGAGACGATCGTAAACTTCGTTGCATTACTTGGATGGAGTCCAGGAGGAGAACAGGAAATCTTCTCATTAAAAGAATTAGAAGAGATCTTTGATTACAAACATATGTCTAAGACACCAGCGGTCTTTGATATGAACAAGATCAAATGGATGAATGGTGAATATATCAAAGCCATGGACTTTGACCGTTTCAAAGAACTTGCTATGCCATATGTAACAGAGACAATTCACAGAGAGATGGATTTTGATAAGATTCTTTCTATGGTGAAGACAAGAATTGAGTTATTTACAGAGATTCCGGGACACATTGACTTCTTCGAAGCAGTTCCAGAATATGATGTAGAGATGTACAAACATAAGAAGATGAAGACAACACCTGAGACTTCATTAACCGTATTAAAAGAGATCTATCCAGTGATCGAAGCACAGGAAGATTTTACAAATGATGCATTATATGAGATGTTAGTATCTTTTGCAAAAGGACATGAGTACAAGAATGGTTATGTGATGTGGCCAGTTCGTACAGCAGTTTCTGGAAAGCAGATGACACCAGGTGGAGCAACAGAATTAATGGAACTTCTGGGAAAAGAAGAATCATTAAAGAGAATCAATGATGCGATCGCGAAACTGGAGGCAGCACTTGCATAGCCAGCTGAGCAAGGCACAGAAAGAAGCAGTGATGCACAAAGATGGACCGATGATGGTACTTGCAGGACCAGGTTCAGGGAAGACACTTGTGATCACAAAGAGAATTCAATATTTGATATCGCACTATCAGATCCCACCGCAGCGGATTCTGGTCATTACATTTACCAGAGCAGCAGCGAATGAGATGAAAGAGCGGTTTTGGCGGCTGGCAGGGGAAACCCTGCCGGTTTCTTTTGGAACTTTTCATTCTGTGTTTTTTACGATTTTAAAATATGCCTATCACTATAGTGCAGATAATATTCTGCCGGAACATAAAAAATATGACTTTATCCGTGAGATCATCACAGATCATGAGCTGGAGATTGATGATGAAGCAGATTTTATGCGTCAGATCATACAAGAGATCAGCTTAGTCAAAGGGCAGATGATCCCTCTTGCCTATTATCACAGTGGGTGCTGTGGGGATGAAGTGTTTAAAGAAATTTACCGGGCATATGAAGAAAAACTGCATGAGAACCGTTGGATCGATTTTGATGATATTTTGGTTTATACGTATGAGTTGTTAAAAGAGCGTGAGGATATCAGAAAAGCATGGCAGCAGAAGTTTCCATATATTTTGATCGATGAGTTTCAGGATATTAATAAGATTCAGTATGAGATCGTCAAGATGTTAGCAGGAGAGACAAAGAACCTCTTTATCGTAGGAGATGATGATCAGTCTATTTATAAGTTTCGAGGTGCAAGACCAGAACTGATGTTAAATTTTCCAAAGGATTTTGAGAATACCAGACAGGTGATCTTAAACCGAAACTATCGTTGCGGGGAAGAAATCGTACAGGTTGCGGAAGATATCATTTCTTATAATACAAAACGTTTTGAAAAGAAGATGCAGGCAAGAGAAGATGCTGCAAGTATGGTTGAGGTCCGTACATTTAAAGATCACTATGAGGAGAATAAGCATATCATTTACACGATCAAGGAAGAGATGGCAAAGAAGACACCGTTATCCCAGATCGCGATCCTTTATCGGACCAATCAGGGACCAAGACAGCTGATCGCTGCATTGATGGCATACAATATCCCATTTTATATGCAGGATGCAGTGCCGAATCTGTTTGATCACTGGATTTCCAAAAATATCATAGATTATATGCACCTTGCGATGGGAGATCGCAAAAGAAGCACATTTTTAAGAGTCATGAACCGTCCCAAGCGTTATATCAGCAGGGAATATCTGACCGAATCACAAGTGTCATTTGATGATCTGTTAGAGAAGGTCAAAGATAAACCATGGCTTTATGAATATGTAGAAGATTTTAAGGAAGATCTTCGGATCATGAAGAATATGACTCCGTTGATGGCGATCAATTATATCCGGAAATCCGTGGGATACAATGCGTATTTAGCAGAATATGCAAGATTTCGCAAGATTCAGGAAGAAGAATTTACGCAAGTATTAGAAGAACTTCAGGAGAGCGCAAAAGGCTATGATACATATGAGGCATGGTTTGATCATATCAAAGAATACACCGAAGAATTAAACCGCCAGTCAAAAGAGAATCAGAAAGAAAAAGAAGGAGTTGTGGTCAGCACGATGCACAGCACCAAAGGATTGGAATTTGAACGTGTCTTTTTGCCAGATGTCAATGAAGACGTGATCCCACATAAGAAGTCCATGAAAGAAGAAGACGTGGAAGAAGAAAGACGTTTGTTTTACGTTGGAGTTACAAGAGCCAAGAAATATCTGCACATCTTGTCAGTAAAGAAACTTTATAACAAAGACAGCAGGCCGTCAAGGTTCGTAGAAGAACTAAGAAGCCGTCAGGAGAAAAGAGGTGTTTTGCATGGAAAATAGAGCGATGCCAAGAGCAGGCGAATTTTATATGCATTTTAAAGGAAAACTTTATCAGATCGTTACGGTTGCAATACATACAGAGACAGAAGAACCATTGGTGGTCTATCAGGCAATGTATGGAACGTTTAAGACATATGCAAGACCACTTGCGATGTTTTTAAGTGAAGTTGATCATGAAAAATACCCAGATGTGCAACAGACATATCGTTTTCAGAAAGTAGAATTGTGTGAAAATGCAGGAGACCAGTATGGTATAAAAATCACAGAAACAGAGCAAGATTCAGAAGCAGAACTGGTTGATGAAGTGACAGCACAGGAAAATGAATGTGATGAGACAGAAGAAACAGCAGACATTGAACCACTGTTGAAATTCTTAGATGAAACAGATCTTCATGAGCGCCTGAATATTTTATTACAGTATAGAGATCAGATCACAGAAACGATGCTGGAATCCATGGGTATGGCAATGGATTGTGTCCTGAATGGAAAAACTCTGGAAGAAAAGTATTATGAACTTGACAAAGTGATCCGAACAAAACTTCAATATGAAAAAAAGCCCCGCATATAAGATGCAAGGGCTTTTTTATTAATATCATATTATTCTTCGTCTTCTAAGATCTCATCTAAGACAGCAGTGACTGTCTCATATTCTTCGTCTGTTTCAATGTTGTCAAGACTGAAAGTATCAGGATCTTCAGGGTCTTCGTTGTAACGATATAAAAGTAAAGCCCCTTCTTCGTCATCACTTTCTAAGTCTTCAACAGTGATCAATGCGATATATTCCTGATCATCTAATTCTTCTACAGAGAATAAAGCGATCACGGCACAGTCTTGTTCAGTTCCATCTTCTAATTCTAAATGGAGCACAGGAGTTTCTTCTTCAATGATATTATCTACTTCGTTAAATTCACTCATTTTGATACCTCTTTTCTTAGTCTTTTCTCCACTATACTAAAGGATCATAAAAAAAGCAAGAAAAGGATAAAAAAAGATCACTTTGTCTAAGAATTGACAAGAAAAAACAGGTATGATACGATACGAACTAATGGAGGTAAAACAATGGAAGAATATAAGTTTTTGCTGGATATCGCAATCATTCTGGCAATGACCAAGTCTTTTAGTCTTGTGTCGAAGAAGTTTAACATGCCGCCAGTCGTTGGAGCATTGATCGCGGGAATCATTTTAGGACCAGTGGTCCTTAATGTAGTGAGTCCTTCAGATTCAGTTTTAAATCTGGCTGAAGTAGGTGTAGTTGTTTTAATGTTTCAGGCAGGTCTTGAGACAGATATTGATGAGTTGAAGAAGAGTGGAATTCCCGCATTCGTCATTGCGTTATGTGGAGTATTGATCCCACTTATCATGGGAGCTGTTTTATCCGTTATATATGGAAATAATATCATGGAATCGATCTTTATCGGAGTGATCCTAACAGCAACTTCAGTAAGTATCACAGTAGAAGCATTACAGGATATGGGACATTTAAAAGGAAGAGTCGGAACAGCAATCCTTGGGGCAGCGATCATTGATGATATCTTGGGAATCGTTTTATTATCAATTATGACAAGCCTTGGGGGAGCATCTGGATTCCATATTCAGGCAATCCTTAAGATCTTGATCCAGATGGCAGCATTCTTTGCGATTTCTATTATCGGTGGAGTTGGGATCAAGAAGTTCTTTGAGTGGCTTTCTACTTATAAGAATCCAGAGATTGAACGTCATAGAAGAAGAGTTCCGGTGTTTGCACTTGCATTTTGCTTAGCACTTGCATTTCTTGCAGAAGTGTTTGGAATCGCTGATATCACAGGTGCATATCTTGCAGGGATCATTTTATGCAGGCTCCCAGAACGATTTTATATATACAACAAGATTGAAGTTTTATCGTATATGCTGATCACACCAGTATTCTTTGCAAGTATCGGTCTGAATGTAAACATTCATGGAATGACACAGACGTTGATCATCTTTACGATCATTTTATGTGTGATCGCAGTGATCTCGAAGATCGCGGGATGCGGTTTTGGAGCATTGTTGTGCAAATATACGAAGAGAGAATCTGTACAGATCGGAGCAGGAATGGTATGCCGAGGTGAAGTTGCACTGATCGTTGCACAGAAAGGAATTTCTGTTGGATTATTATCAGAAGTTTTCTTTGCACCAGTGGTTATCATGGTCCTCGTCACAACACTCTTATCACCGATCATATTAAAAATGTTATTTGCAAAATAAGAAAAGTAAAATATTTACGATACAGATAAAACAATAGAAAAGAGGCTTTAATATGATAGACACAGTCGTATCTGTAAAACTTCCGATCGGAGAGATGCTAAGGATCAAAAGAAATCGTCTGATGCCGGATGTGGTGACTGGAGAGGAGAAGAGAATCTGTCTGGTGTCTGGAATCTACGGAGATGAGCTTGGCGGACAGTATATCTGCGGAGAGATCATTCGCCGGATCAAGGCAGAATTTGAGAATTTGACAGGTATTGTCGATGTGTATCCGGCGGTCAATCCATTAGGACTGGATGCACGAACAAGAGCAGTACCAATCTCAGATATCGATTACAGCAGTGCATTTCCAGGAGACATCAATGGAGGTCTGGAAGATTATACAGCAGCTAAATTGATCGAAGATATTAAAGGAGCATCCTGTTGCATTGATATTCATTCTAGTAATATCTTTTTGCAGGAAGTTCCTCAAGTACGTTTAAATAACGATTACGATGAGACATTACTTCATCTGTCAAAATATATGAATACGGATCTTGTCTGGATCCATCCTTCTCAGACAGTGAATGAAGGAAGTTTAGCTTTCACTTTAAACCAGATGGGAATCCCAACTATGGTTACGGAATCCGGTGCAGCATTTCGTATCCGTTACGAGTACTGCCGCCAGATTATAGATGGAATTTTTTCGGTGATGGCAGAACTTGGTATCTGGAAGGGAAAGGTTCAAGGCAAAACAAAGGTTCCGTTTATCCACGAAGACCAGATCTTTTATTTAAATTGTGAATCCAGTGGATTGTTTGTTTCTTACAAGCGATTAAAGGATCCGGTAAAGAAAGGCGAGATCATAGGGATCGTACAGAATCCTTTAATGGGAGCAACGGAAGAAGAAGTGGTTGCCCCAACCGATGGTATTTTGATGACATTAAGAGAACATCCAAGTGTAACGGAAGGGTCCTTGGTAGCCAGAGTGATCGGAGGGAATGCACTATGAAAAAAGAAATCATATATTCCTCAGGAAATTACTTAAGAGATGAGTTTAAGATCGAAGGATATCTCTTTGGAAAACAAAGTGAAGGATCAGAACCAGCGGCATGTATTGTCGGAGCAATGCGTGGAAATGAATATCAGCAGTTATATATTTGTTCTCAGTTAGTCAAACGTTTAAAAGAACTGGAGAACAGTGGTGCGATCGTTGGAGATAATCAGATTCTGGTCATTCCATGTGTGAATAATTTTTCAATGAATGTCGGAATGAAATACTGGGTATCTGATAACAGTGATATCAACCGTCAGTTTCCTGGGAATTTTGACGGGGAACCAACAAGCCGTCTGGCAGCACATTTATTTGAACGGGTTAAAGGATTCCGCTATGGAATCCATTTTGCATCATTTTTCAGAAGCGGAGATTTTGTGCCACATGTGCGAATGCCTGCAACAGGAAAAGAAAGCACCAGCCTTGCAAGTCTGTTCGGGCTGCCTTATGTATTAACAAGCAAACAACGAAATTTTGATAAAAAGACATTAACTTATAACTGGCAGATCAATGGGACGGATGCATTTTCGGTATATTCTGGGGAAACAGATAATATCGATGTGAATCTGGCCAGGAAGGCTGTATCTGCCGTGCTTCGCTTCTTGACTCGAATGGGTATTTTAAAATATAATTGCCATAACGGGTATATTGCGAGTATTATAGAAGAAGAGGATCTTGTATCCGTCAAAGCAAGTGCTCCGGGATTCCTAAGACGTTTTGTGACGATCAATGAGGAAGTTAACCGAGGTCAGCTGCTTGGTGAAGTCATTAATCCATATAATGGAGAGATTTTATCAGAGATCCGTTCAACGGCAGATGGGATCATATTCTATGCCGAGGATCAGCCAACGATTTTGGAAAATGCATCTGCATTTCAGGTGATTAAGAAACTACATGAATAAATGGGAGGAAATCATGGGAGAAGTTAGAAGAGTCTATGTTGAAAAGAAAAAAGACTACGCAGTAAAAGCAAAAGAGCTGCATGCATCATTGAAGCAGTATCTTGGACTGGATGTCGAATCTGTTCGTGTCCTTGTCCGCTATGACATCGAGAATCTATCCGATGCAAGTTATGAAAAAGCACTGGTTACAGTATTTAGTGAACCACCAGTTGACGACGTGTATGAAGAGACATTACCACTTGCCGATGGGGAAATATCTTTCAGCGTTGAGTTTCTGCCAGGTCAGTTCGATCAGAGAGCAGATTCTGCACAGCAGTGTGTGAAACTGTTGAATGAGGACGAAGATGCCCTGATCAGAAGTGCAACAACTTATGTTGTAAAAGGTGACTTAACTGACGAACAGTTAGAAGCAGTCAAAGAATATTGCATCAACCCAGTTGACTCAAGAGAGGCAGCTGCAGACAAACCAGAGACATTAGTGATGGATTTTGAAGAACCAGCAGATGTTAAGATTCTGGATGGATTCAAAGATATGGAAGAAGACAAATTTAAAGAATTATATGATTCTTTAAATCTTGCTATGACATTCAAAGATTTCCTTCATATCCAGAATTATTATAAAGGAGAAGAAAAGAGAGATCCTTCCATGACAGAGATCCGTGTACTGGATACTTATTGGTCAGATCACTGTCGTCATACAACATTCTCCACAGAACTTACAAGCATTGGATTCCAGGATGGATTCTATCGTGCACCATTAGAAGAAGCATATTATTCTTACATGGATGACTTTGAAGAGATGTACAAAGACCGTGATGACAAATATGTCTGCTTAATGGATATGGCATTAATGGCGATGAAACGTCTTAAAAAAGATGGAATTCTTGACAATATGGAAGAAAGCGATGAGATCAACGCCTGCAGCATTGTTGTACCAGTAGAAATTGATGGTAAGGAAGAAGAATGGCTGATCAGTTTCAAGAATGAGACACATAACCATCCAACAGAGATCGAACCATTTGGTGGAGCGGCAACATGTCTTGGAGGAGCGATCCGTGACCCATTATCAGGACGTTCTTATGTATATCAGGCAATGCGTGTTACAGGTGCTGCTGATCCAACAGTCCCATTAAAAGACACATTAAAAGGTAAATTACCACAGTATAAGATTGTAAATGAAGCTGCCAATGGATACAGTTCTTACGGAAACCAGATCGGTCTTGCAACAGGATATGTTAATGAAGTATATCATCCAGACTATGTTGCAAAACGTATGGAGATCGGTGCCGTTATGGGTGCAGCACCTAGAAAGAACGTGATCAGAGAGAACTCTGACCCAGGAGATATCATCATCTTATTAGGTGGAAGAACAGGACGTGACGGTTGTGGAGGAGCAACAGGATCATCTAAAGTTCATACAGAAGAATCTATCGAGACATGTGGAGCTGAAGTTCAGAAAGGTAATCCACCAACAGAACGTAAGATCCAGAGATTATTCAGAAGAGAAGAAGTCAGCCGTCTGATCAAGAAATGTAACGACTTTGGTGCAGGTGGAGTTTCCGTAGCGATCGGAGAACTTGCAGATGGTCTGGTTGTAGATCTTGATAAAGTACCTAAGAAATATGCAGGACTTGATGGAACAGAATTAGCGATTTCTGAATCTCAGGAACGTATGGCTGTTGTTGTAGATCCAAAAGACGTAGATCAGTTCCTTGCATACTCTGCAGAAGAGAACTTAGAGGCTGTAGAAGTTGCTGTTGTAACAGAAGATCCAAGATTAGTACTGAAATGGAGAGGAAAAGAGATCGTTAATATCTCAAGAGCTTTCCTTGATACAAACGGAGCACATCAGGAAACAGAAGTATTTGTAGAGATCCCTCACCGTGTAGAATCTTACTTTAATCGCAAAGACGAGACAGGTACATTTGAAGAAGTGTGCAAGAATACATTATCTGATCTTAATGTATGTTCACAGAAAGGTCTCGTAGAGAGATTCGACAGCTCTATCGGAGCAGCAACAGTTACAATGCCATATGGTGGAAAATACCAGATGACACCAATTCAGACAATGGTCGCAAAACTTCCAGTATTGAAAGGAGAATGCGATACAGTCACAATGATGAGTTATGGATTTGATCCATATCTGTCCAAATGGAGCCCATTCCATGGAGCAGTTTATGCGATCACAGAATCTATCGCGAAGATCGTGGCTACTGGTGGAGATTATAGCAATATCCGCCTGACATTCCAGGAATACTTTAAACGTCTTGGAGAAGACAAGACACGCTGGGGACAGCCGGTTGCAGCACTGCTTGGTGCATATCAGGCACAGATGGGATTTGGACTTGCATCAATCGGTGGAAAGGACAGTATGTCTGGAACATTCAACGACATTGATGTACCACCAACACTGGTATCTTTTGCAGTCGATGTAGCGAAGACAACAGATGTTATCACACCAGAACTTAAGAGAGCAGGAAATCGTCTGATCCGTATCTGTATCCCAACAGATGCATACAATCTTCCAATCTATTCTGAAGTGAAGAAAGTATACAAACGTATTACAAAACTGATCAAAGATGGAATTATCAAATCTGCATATGCAATTGGTGGCGGAGGAGCCTTAGAAGCAGTTGCCAAGATGGCATTTGGTAACAAATTAGGTGTGATCTTTGATGAAGAAGTAGAATTAAAAGACTTGACAGATCCTAAGTTTGGATCATTTGTTGTTGAAATGAGCACAAGAGATGTTCATAAACTTGCGATTCCAGGATTAATGTTAGGTGAGATTACAGACAAACATGAATTTGTATTTGGTGACGAAGTTGTAACATTAGAAGAAGCGATCGATACATGGAAGAAACCATTAGAGAAAGTATTCCCAACAAGATCTGAAGGAGATCAGAGCATCGTTGATACAACAAGACACTATACAAAAGGAAATATTTACGTATGCAAGAATAAAGTTGCAAAACCAAATGTATTTATTCCAGTATTCCCAGGAACAAACTGTGAATATGATTCAGCGAAAGCATTTGAACGTGCAGGAGCGAACGTGATCACAAAGGTATTTAAGAACTTAGATGCACAGGGAATCCGTGATTCAGTGGAAGTTTTTGAAAAAGCGATCAAAGAATCTCAGATCATCATGTTCCCAGGTGGATTCAGTGCCGGTGATGAACCAGATGGATCTGCAAAATTCTTTGCAACAGCATTTAGAAATGAAAAATTAAAAGAAGCAGTCATGGATCTGTTAAATAACCGTGATGGACTGGCACTTGGTATCTGTAACGGATTCCAAGCCCTGATCAAATTAGGACTTGTTCCAGAAGGTAAGATCGTAGAACAGAATGCGAAATCACCTACACTGACAACAAACCGCATTGGTCGTCATATTTCTAAGGTTGCTTATACAAGAATCGCTTCTAATCTGTCACCATGGTTTAACAATGTACATGTAGATGATATCTTCAGTATACCAGTATCTCATGGAGAAGGACGATTCGTAGCAGATGAAGATGTGATCCAGAAACTGTTTGAAAATGGACAGGTAGCAACACAGTATGTTGACCTCAATGGTGATCCTACAATGAATGAAGAATTCAATCCAAATGGTTCTTACCATGCGATTGAAGGTATCACAAGTCCAGACGGAAGAGTCCTTGGTAAGATGGGACATTCAGAACGTCGTGACAGCTATGTAGGAATCAATATTTACGGACAGAAAGATCAGAAGATCTTCGAATCCGGAGTAGAATATTTCAAATAAGAGTACAAAAAAAGAACCTTGCAAGAAGAAGCAAGGTTCTTTTTTTACTGCTCTTTTGGAATGATATGAATTGTTTCCATACGGTTCTTATCAACAGAAACAACTTTAAAAAGAAAATGTTCATCTTCTGCAGTTTCGCCCTCTGAAGGCAGATGATCAAGCAGTTCGATGATATATCCGCCAAGAGAATCATAATCCTCAGAATCAAGGTCTACGTCAAGCAGATCATCAAGATCATCAAGCTTTAAGGAAGCGGATACCATATAAGATCCATCGGATAATTTTTTGAAAGTTTCTTCCTCAGAATCATCATATTCATCACGCAGTTCTCCAAAAATCTCTTCAACGATATCTTCTAGAGTAATAAGACCTGCAGTCACTCCATATTCATCCAAAACAATGGAGAAACTAACAGATTTTTCACGCATCTGTGCAAGAAGGCTTGATACTTTCTGAGTTTCATACGTAAAGAACGGCTTACGCAGAACATCTTTCAAATGAAAGATCTCGCCTCTGTGCTGGCTGCGGTAGAAATAAACATCCTTAAAATAAACAATACCAACAACATGATCTTTACTTCCTTCATAAACAGGAAGTCTGGAATAACCGGCCTCGCGGAAAATATCAAGAACTTCATCATAAGAAGCATCTACAGACACAAAAGTTACATCAATTCGCGGGATCATAATATCCTTGGCAAGAGATTCCTTAAAATCAAAAACGTTGTTTAACATATCTTTCTCAGATTCTTCGATAACGCCTTCTTCGTGGCTGACATCAACGATCGTACGAAGTTCACGTTCAGTCATGATACGTTTGGATTGTTTCGAGTCGATCCGCAAGATGATAAGGATCGCTGTAGAAAGTTTGTTGATAATGTAAACAACCGGTGTTAGTAATTTTGTGATCAGATAAATGCTGGAAGCATAGCTTAGAGCAAGTTTTGTATTATTGATCGTTGCAAAAGTCTTTGGTGTGATCTCACCAAAGATCAATACAAGTACTGTGATCACAGCAGTTGCGATTCCGGCTCCCATGCTTCCAAAGATACGAATAGCGATCGTTGTAGTAAGGGATGTTAATGAAATATTCACAAGGTTATTTCCGACTAAGACGCTGGAAAGCATCTGGCTTGGATTCTCGATCAATTTTAAAACAATAGCAGCTTTTTTATTGCCATCTTCTGCCATGGCACGCATACTATGTGGATTGACGGTTGTAAGTGCTGTTTCTGCAGATGAAAAATAAGCAGAAAGCATTAATAAAATGATAATTGCGATTATCTGTAATATCATACTGGGGTCCAATGAAAATTCCTCCTAAAATAAATATCTGTTCATTTTTATACAGTTCTTTTCATTGTACGCAAGAAATATGTACATGTCAAGTTAGTCCTTGCCAACCATGGAAGAATATGGTATACCTATTTTTAGGAGGATTGTCATATGAGGTACTATTATGATTATAGTTTTCCAATCGGTAATTTAACGATTGAGGAAGATGGGCATGGCATTTGCGGGATATATTTTGGGACGAAGATGTTAGAAGGCGAGAAGAAGAATACAGAATTGATCAGGGAAGCAGCACTGCAATTATCACAGTATTTTGATGGACGGAGAAAGAAGTTTGACCTGAAACTTTCTTATCATGGAACAGAATTTCAGATCAAAGTATGGAAAGCATTGGAGAAGATTCCATATGGGGAAACTTGTACTTACAAAGACATTGCGGAATCAGTAGGGATTCCAAAAGGATGTCGAGCTGTTGGCATGGCGAATAACAGGAATCCGATCGTGATCGTTGTTCCATGTCACAGAGTGATCGGAATGAACGGTTCACTGACAGGATATGCAGGTGGTCTGGAAATGAAAGAATACCTGTTAGATCTTGAAAAGCGTAATCAAAAATTAAAGGAAAGATATTGACAAAGATTCTCAGTTGAGATATGATACATAGGCACATTTTGCCGGAAGCACATCCGGTATGATCTTATAGATATTTCCGTGAGGGAGTAGTTAGCAGAGAATCTGTGACAGTATCAACATAATGATGAACGACATCTGGTGCTGTCTTAATTAACGAGACTCACAGACGATAAGCTTTTGTTTATAACAAGGCTTTCGTCTGTGGGTCTTTTTCATATAATAGGAAATTCCGATGGAATCCTCTATGATATGAAAAACTTACGATATGGAGGACGTTTTTATGGATTTACTTACGTTATTAACACTGGCTGTTGGATTGGCGATGGATGCATTTGCTGTTTCTATCTGCAAAGGACTGGCGATGAGAGAAAAAGTTTTGAAAAAAGGGATCATTGTTGGTTTATGGTTTGGAGGATTTCAGGCACTGATGCCAACAATCGGATTTTTCCTTGGAACACAGTTTAAAGACCAGATCACATCGATCGATCATTGGATCGCATTTGTGCTTCTTGGGCTGATTGGAATCAATATGGTCAAAGAAGCATTATCAAATGATGAAGAACAGGCAGATGATTCGATCGCAGTGAAAGAAATGTTCATGCTTGCTGTTGCGACAAGTATCGATGCATTAGCAGTTGGGATCACATTTGCCTTTTTAAATGTGCATATTGTATCCGCAGCGTCGATGATTGGAGTCTGTACTTTCTTGATTTCATTTGTAGGAGTAAAGATCGGAAATATTTTTGGAACAAAATATAAATCCAAGGCAGAGCTCGCAGGTGGCATAATACTGATACTTTTGGGATTTAAGATTCTGTTTGAGCATCTTCATATTCTCTAAAATGAAAAATTAGCTCTTTCTTTTTTATGAAAAAGAGTGTAATATAATAAAGGCAATGGCACAAGATATAGTGCTGATTGGTAGAACGACAACAAGATTTTGTGCCAGAAAATGGAAACACACAGAATCTTGTAATTTTATATAAATGAGGGAGAAACTATGAATGGTGATGTAAAAACAAAGATTATCAAGAGAAACGGTGAGGAGGTAACCTTTGATCTCGATAAGATCATCAATGCGATCACGAAGGCGAATGAAGAGGTAACAAAGATCCATCAGATGAATCAGTATCAGATCATGGCGATCGCAGAGAAGGTTGCAGATCAGGTAGCAAACTCTTCTCATGCGGTGAATGTAGAAGATATCCAGAATATGGTCGAGACAGGGATCATGGAGATGAGAGGATATGAAGTTGCCCAGAAGTATGTAAGATATCGTTTTAAGAGAGAACTGAGAAGAAAATCAAATACGACCGATGATGGAATTCTTTCTTTACTTGATAATATTAATGAGGAAGTAAATCAGGAGAATTCGAATAAGAACCCAGTGATCAATTCCACGCAGAGAGATTATATGGCAGGAGAAGTCAGCAAAGACTTAAGTAAACGTGTCCTTCTGCCAAATGAGATCATTCGTGCTCATGAAGAAGGAATCATCCATTTTCATGATTCTGACTATTTTGCACAGAGAGAACATAACTGTGATCTGATCAACTTGGAAGATATGCTTCAGAATGGAACGGTGATCAGTGAGACATTGATCGAGAAACCACATTCATTTTTTACAGCATGTAATGTGACAACACAGATCGTTGCTCAGGTTGCAAGCAACCAGTATGGAGGACAGTCTTTTACATTAGCACATTTAGCACCATTTGTAGACATCAGTCGAAAGAAGCTGCGTAAGAATGTCGTGAAGGAACGTAAAGTGATCGGAGAATCTATGGATGATGCGATCATCGACAAGATTACAGAGATGCGTCTGTATGATGAGATCAAACAGGGAATCCAGACGATTCAGTATCAGCTGGTAACTTTAATGACATGTAATGGACAGGCGCCATTTGTCACAGTCTTTATGTATCTTGACGAAGTACCAGAAGGACAGACAAGAGACGATCTGGCTCTTGTGATCGAAGAAGTCCTGAAACAGAGAATTCAGGGTGTTAAGAATGAAAAAGGAGTCTGGATCACTCCAGCCTTTCCAAAACTTATTTATGCATTAGATGATGATAACATCACACCAGATTCCAAGTATTGGCATCTGACAGAATTAGCTGCAAAATGTACAGCAAAACGCATGGTTCCAGACTATATCTCAGCGAAAGTGATGAGAGAACTGAAGAATGGTGAAGTATATCCTTGCATGGGATGCAGATCATTCTTAACGGTCGAAGATTCCCAGAGAAATGCAGATGGAAGCCATAAGTTCTATGGAAGATTTAATCAGGGTGTTGTAACGATCAACTTGGTTGATGTCGCATGCAGTTCTAATGGAGATATGGACAAATTCTGGGACATCTTAGAAGAGAGACTGGAATTGTGCCACAGAGCATTAAGATGTCGCCATGAGAGATTAAAGGGAGCGGTATCTGATGTTGCGCCGATCCTTTGGCAACATGGAGCGCTTGCGAGACTGAAGAAAGGCGAGAAGATCGATAAGTTATTATACGATGGATATTCCACGATTTCCCTTGGATATGCAGGACTTTATGAGATGTGTGTCCGTATGACAGGCAAGTCTCATACATCCGATGAAGGAAAAGAATTTGCATTAAAAGTTATGCAGAAATTAAATGATAAATGTAATGAATGGAAGGCAGCAGAGAACATCAGCTATTCTGTATACGGAACACCAATGGAATCAACAACTTACAAGTTTGCAAAATGCTTACAGAAACGTTTTGGTATCATTCCGGGAGTTACAGATAAGAACTACATCACAAACAGCTATCATGTTCATGTAACAGAAGAGATCGATGCATTCAGCAAACTGGCATTTGAGTCAGAATTCCAGAAATTATCTCCAGGCGGAGCGATCAGCTACATTGAAGTACCAAACATGCAGGATAATATTCCAGCCGTCTTATCCGTGATGAAATTTATTTACGATAACATCATGTATGCAGAGTTAAATACAAAGAGTGATTACTGTGAATGTTGTGGATACGACGGAGAGATTCAGATCAAAGAAGATGAATCAGGAAAACTGATCTGGGAATGTCCAAACTGTGGAAATACAGATCAGGATCATATGTTTGTTGCAAGACGTACTTGTGGATATATCGGAACACAGTTCTGGAATCAGGGACGTACACAGGAGATCAAGGATCGAG
>ERZ773188.1799-NODE-1799-length-22606-cov-3.408408_pt1 | contig 22606 bp, 22 predicted proteins | sample MGYA00581011_ERZ773188 | MGnify/ENA primary metagenome ERZ773188 (study PRJEB29015, sample SAMEA2737798) | human gut metagenome | biome: human gut; feature: human-associated habitat; material: faeces | place: China | collected 2012 ...
GGAACAGGATCTGCCCGCCGAGGAACTCGGGCGTGCCTTCATCATTAACGATAACGAGTTCCACACAACGCTCTACGAGCTCGCCGGGAAACGCACCGTCATGGATTTTCTGACCGGCGTGAGCTCCCAGTACGAGCGCTTCCGCACCTTTTTGAATCTGGGCGACCGCGATAATCTGCTGCGGCTGTACAACGACCACATCAAAATCTGGTCGTGTATCTCCTCGCGGGATTATGAGGGGCTTTCGGATGTAGTTTCCCATCATATCTACGACGGCTTTAATGCAAGCACCGAGATCATCTCCAGACATCCGGACTATTTCTGTCCGTTTCACTAGAATCTTTTAGAGTCAGCTCACAGAATCCGGCAATCCGCAGGCAGGCTACGCCTGCCTGATTGTCTCACAGACGCGGTCCCACTCCTGTTTTAATGACGTCATTTTCTCCTGCAGTCCTTCGCGCGTTCCTGCACGTAAAAGCGCAACAATTGCCGCGCTCTGCTCAAAAAGTCCCGTAATACCCAGCGTTCCGGTCAGTCCTTTTATGGCATGCACCTGCTCCAACAGCTCCGCATCATCCTGCTGCTCGAATGCCGTCCACGCCGCATTCATGTGTGCATCCTCCGGCAGCTTTCGCAGATATTTTTCATAAATCGCCTGCTTTCCCATAAACCGTGCCAATGCGGCATCATAATCGATTCCGGCTGCGCGCAGTGCGTTCTCATCCATGGCAGTCTCCCCCTATCACGCTTTCTATGGTTAAAATTCTACTACCAGATGCACCAATACGCAAACATTTATTTCTTCATCTTCGGCTGGAAAATCAGGCTTGCCAGATAGCCAAACACCAGCGCTGCCGATATGCCCACCGCGCTTGCCTGAAAGCCTCCCATGAAAATTCCAAGGAAGCCATATTGGTCCACTGCCTCTTTTACTCCCTTCCACAATACATTTCCGAAACCGAGCAGCGGTACGCTGGCACCCGCACCCGCGAATTCCACAAACGGTTCATAGACCTGTATCGCTCCAAGCAGTGTGCCAAGACACACCAGAAGCACCATAATGCGCCCCGGAAGCATTTTTGTTTTTTCCATTAAAATCTGCACCAGCGCGCAGATCAGCCCGCCAACCCAGAATGCATTGACATAATCCATAGCATGTTCCCCCTTTCTATCCCGCATGCTCGATGACGACCGCATGTGCAATTCCCGGCACTGTCATTCCCTCATTAAAGGAAACGGTGGAGAGCAGCGCTCCCGTCGGGACAAACAGGATTCTTTTCCATTTCCCTTCCTCGATCTGCCGCATAAAATGTGCCGCAAGCGTCACTGCCGCACACCCGCAGCCGGAACCGCCGGCACCCGTTCCCTGTTTGTCTGCATCGTAGATCTCAATCCCACAGTCGGTGTGGATGCTGCTGATGTCATACCCTCCAGTCCTCGTCAGATCCCAGAGAATCTCCTGCCCGACTTTTCCGAGATCGCCGGTAATGATCTTATCGTAATCCGTCACGTTCCTTCCGAAATCTGACAGGTGGCGGCAGATCACATCACTGGCAGCAGGTGCCATGGCCGCTCCCATATTCATCGAATCCTTGATGCCGTAATCAACGATCTTACCGGTCGTGATCCCCGTGATGCGCGCCTTGCTTCTTTTTTTCCCAAGCACGTAAGCACCGCTCCCCGTGACCGTCCACGTCGCTGATTTTGGGCGCTGATTGGCATATTCCAGCGGAAAACGGAACTGTTTTTCCGCGCTGGCAAAATGGCTCGACGTCATCGCCACAACATAATCTGCATACCCCGCCGCCACACACATCGCGCCCAATGAGAGTGCTTCGCCGCAGGTGCTGCACGCTCCATAAAGCCCGAACAGCGGCACCTGATAGTCCATGAGTCCGAAGGATGTCGCAATATTCTGCCCGAGCAGATCTCCCGAAAACAGATAGCGGATGTCCTCGGTTTTCAAGCCTGCCTTCCCGACCGCCAGCGTAAATGCTTCCTTCTGCAGGGTGCTCTCCGCCTCCTCCCAGGTGTTCTGGCCGAATTTGTCATCCTCGCCCACCACGTCGAAACGGTTCCCGAGCGGTCCTTCGCTCTCTTTTTTCCCAACAATACTCGCACTGCTTATGATGTAAGGAGCCTCCGCAAACGCGAGGCTCTGCTTCCCGACCTGTATCTCCATATCACTGCTTCCTTTCGTAAGACTTTTCCTTAGTATGCGACGGACAAACGTGTATTATACCGGTAAAATATCATTTTCGTTTCCTTCTGTTCACAAATTTTCCGGCTGCAGTTCGACTTTTTCTGTTGGGAATATGATTCGTTATTTCGGAAAATCTTTCGCTTCCCGGAAATTGGGGCGACTGGGCAGAAAATTGGTTTGACTGTTCAGAAATGTTTTGCTGCCCGGAAATTGGGGCAACCGGGCGGGAAATTGGGTTGGCTGGGCAGAAATGTTTCGCATGATCGGGAATTGATCGAACTGCTGGCAAAAAACGAAATTTGTTTTCGCCGGCAGATAAAAACAGAGGGTGCATGCGAGTGCCGGATTTCCGGCACGCATGTGCACCCTCTGTTCTATCACCTTTTTTGCGCTGCTTTCTGCGCATCTGAAGTTCCGCTGGAACTTCTAATATGAATCTGTCAAGATTCATTATATCATACATCAACTATCCCCCGGCAAAAGGAATTGTCGCAATAAGCCTAGACCTCTTCTGGGTGATAAGTAATATTATAAGAAACACACTTGGGGATTTCATGTGGAAATGCAGGTGGCAGTGAATTTCGGCTCGCGCGATTTTATAATGTCTGTGAAGCAGCGGCATTAGCCGCCACTAGAAAGTCCGCTCATTGTCTCTGATTTGTCGGACACACTCCGGGAGTGTTCAAACGTGGAAGAGACACGGAATCCGATGCAAACATTCAACTAGAAGAAATGCTCACATTTTTCTCAAACGAATATTCCACCTACATTTCCACATGAATTTCCCAAGTGTGTTTCTAATAATATTACTTATCAAAACAGGGGGCGATATGCTTATTGCGACAATTCCTTGCAAGCGCGTTCGCATGGAACATATCCGTCCGCAGCATGCAAGCATGCGCGTCCGTCTTTGCTTCATGCTCACTTTTGCCTCCGCGAATATTATATTACAAACCGTGGATTCGGGTCTATGCGCGCAAAAATGTGCTCCCAGACCCGCGTAAAAGTCAAAAACGGGTCTCAGACAACGAATTGCATCTCTCAGACCCGCAAAATGACAGAATGGTTGACATAACGACAATATAAAAGAGAAAAACGGGTCCCAGATAACGAAATGTATCTCTCAGACCCGCCACGACCCAAAATGCAGTTTTTATAACCCCATTTTCTGCTACATCCTCCCAAAATGCAGTTTTTATAACCTCATTTTCCTACTGCAACCGCTCTGGAATCAGTTTTCATAGATCTCACCGTCCACAATTCTTACCACACGGCCCGCATGTTTTGCCACATTCAGATCATGGGTAATCATCACAATGGTATTTCCCATCTGATTCAGATTTTCAAAAAGCTTCAATACCTCTTTTCCACTGTTCACATCGAGCGCGCCTGTCGGCTCATCTGCAAGTAGAATAGCCGGTTTTCCGACCAGCGCACGCGCAATCGCCACGCGCTGCTGCTGACCACCGGAAAGCTCATTGGGCTTATGTCCGATACGCTGTGAGAGCCCGAGCATTTCAATCGTATCCATACTCGTCTCCTGCGCTTCCGCAAGCCCCATTCCGCGCATCAGAAGCGGCATAACGATATTCTGCAGCACGTTGTAGGTCGGAATCAGATGATATTTCTGAAAAATGAAACCTATTTTCTGATTCCGGATTTTTACCAGTTCCTTTTCCTTCGCCTGTTCGATTGCCACGCCATCCAGCAGATAGTTTCCGCTGTCCATCACATCCATGCACCCGATGATATTCATGAGCGTACTTTTTCCGGAACCAGAAGGACCCAAAATAGCAAGATATTCTCCCTGCTTTACGGTCAGCGACACATCTTTGAGCACATGGAGGGACTGCGTTCCCATGCGGTAGGATTTGTTGATATTTCTCATTGTGATTACGTCTGTATTTTCTATACTTTCTGCTTTTGTGATCGCGCAGATCGCCGGCTCCATATCCATCACTGCATCCATATCTCTATAATAACCTCCTTACCGTCTTCGCTGGTCTCTATCAGAAGCTTCAGCAGATCGCCAGCCGCCAGCCGCTGAAACGTCGTCTCGGTGCCTGCCGTGGTGTGCACCACCGTGCTGACCGGAATCAATGTTGTCACACTTTCACCGCTCATGCCGCCATTTCCGCCCGGTGCTCCTCCACCGTTACTTCCTGTTCCGTCCGATGTTGCATCGCCCGGCATGCCACCATTTTCTTCCTGCGGCATCCCGTCCGACATCTCCGTGCTATCATTTGTTCCGGAAGTTCCCTGCGGCATCCCGTACGATGTCTCCGTGCTATCATCCGTTCCGGAAATTCCCTGTGACATCCCGTCAGGCGCCCCCAAACCATCTCCAGACGCTCCTGCGGCATCACTTCCTCCAGGTGCCCCTGATCCATCGCTTCCTCCAGGCGCCCCCGAGCCATCTCCGCCTTTTTCTGCATTCTCGGTGTTTTCCGTGCTGCTTGCAAGATATGCCTCCACCACCGATTCGTCGACTTCCACATATGTCAATTCATTTCCCTCGATGCTGGTCACATAGGCATATACATATTTCTGATTATCAGCCAGTGTCTCCGTATCTTCTATCCTGCGGGTCCATGCGAAAATGCCGCCGCCGAGCACTGCTGCAAGCGCCACAATGCCGCCCGCCACCGCTTTCTTCTTTATCATGCCAAACCTCTTTTCAATTATTTATTCCGCACCAAGTGCCTCCACCGGAACCAGATTGGACGCCTTATACGCCGGATAAAATCCGAAGATCGTTCCTGTTCCCACAGCAAACACGAGGGCAATCAAAAATGCTGACGCCGACAGTTCCACACGGACGCCGAGGTACTGTACAACCGGCGCCACAGCCAGCGATGCCAGATTTCCCAGCACGCCGCCGATGAGACTGATTGCCGCCGCCTCCGCGAGAAACTCCAGCAGAATGTCCCGCTTGGAGCAGCCAATCGCTTTTAAGATACCGATCTCATTGGTCCGCTCTTTTACGGATACAAACAATACATTCATAATGCCGATTCCGCCGACCACGAAGACGATCGCCGCCATCGCAATCAGAAGCATGGTCAGAATCTGGTTGGAAGCCTCCGCCGCTTCCATCTTGCTTCCCGCATCCTCAAATGTGAACTCGGCGTTCGGATAACTGGTGGCAAGCACCGCCGTCACTTCCTCGATCACGCCTTCCACATTATTCACATCCGCTGCCAGCACCGTGATGGTCGGACTGACCGACGATCCAACCAGATATTTCACACCGGTCGCGTAAGGGATAAAAATAGAGTCATCCGGGCTGATACCGGACGCGACCGTTCCCATGCATTCCAGCACACCGTTTACCACATAAAGCCGGTCGTCGATATAGATCACGCTTCCGTATGCCTCAATGGCACTGCCGAAAATCTCTTCGGCAACACTTGCGCCGAGCACGCAGACTTTTTCTTTGTTCTCATCATCATCGTCGGTGATAAAACTTCCGACCGCGAGGGAGAGGTTGCTGATCGTCTCGTAGTTACTTTTCACTCCTGCGATGGTATAGGTATCGGCTTCATCGAGATCTCCGCCATCCACACTGGATTTTGTGGTGTAGGAAATGGTCGCTGCCGAGATGCCGGACGCAAATGTTTCGATGTCATCCACATCATCCTCGCTCAGCGTGATATTTTCCTGATTCATGCGCTCTTCCATATCGCTCTGTCCGCCGAAAAAGCTTCCCATATTCGGCATACCGTCGCCGTCACCGGAAGGCATCTCTCCCCCCGGTGATCCGCCCGGCGCCTCGCCTCCCGATGAGGAACCGCCTCCCATATCGCCGGAGGGGGCTCCGCCAAAACCGCCTCCAAAGCCTCCACCGGAACTGCCACCCGGCGCCATCATTGCCATGCCGGAATCCGAATCATCGCTGCTTCCTCCGCCGCCAAAATCTGTCCCGCCGTCATAGGAAATGTCCACCGCACCGGCATTTAAGTTTTTAAACTGGTCTGCCACGTCCGCCTGACCGCCTTTACCAATGGCAATGACCATCACGATGGTGGCCGCACCGACGATAATGCCGATCGAGGTCATGATCACCTTAAATTTGTTCTGTGTGATATTGATCCAGACCAGTCTCAATAATTCTTTTGGCTTCATTCTGTTACCTGACTTTCTATCAGCACAGTTTCACCTTCCGTGAGCCCGGACGTGATTTCCACGTTGACCCCGTCAGAAAATCCCGTCTTCACATCCACCATGCGGATCGTTCCGTCCGCATCCTTCACTTTGACATAGGATGTCGTTCCGTCCGACTGGACCGCCTTGTTGGATACATACAGCACATCCGTCACCTGCCTGCTGATAAATGTGACGTTTCCTGTCATGTCCGTGTATATTCCAGTGATGTCCCCAGTAAACGCGGCGGTCACATTGTAAGACACCGTGGAGGAACCGCTGGAAGATGAAGTGTCAATGCTCTCCACCTCCCCCGCAAACGTCTGGTCCTCATAGGCAGACAGCTCGATCTCCACGACATCTCCGACTGCAATATTCGTGATGTCCTCCTCCGACACGGAGACGGTGATCGTCACCGCATCCGTATTGGAAAAAGTGGCAACCGTTGCGCCGGAAGAGATGGTATCCCCTGCCTCGTACGCCAGATCGGTAATGGTTCCCGTATACTCCGCATAGATCGTACCGTCATCCCCGATGGCAGCTTCAAATTCCTCAAGTGCCTCCTCCGCGTCGGACAGCGTATCTTTTGCATCGGTAATGTCATTGTCCGCCCCGGAGACATCCACACTGTACTGACTGGATGCATTTTTTGCCGAGAGTTCCGCTTCTTTCAACGTTTTCTCCGCCTCAATGGACTTCGTGGTATAGTTGTTTTTCGCTGCCACAAGCTTTGTGTACAGTTTGTCATAATTTTCCTGCTCCTCGGTAAGCGATGCGCTTAAGTCCACGCCCGCATCGATCTGCTCCTGATAGTAATTGATCAGAGACGCCGACGTATCCACCGCTTCCTGCGCGTCATCCACAGCCTCCTGCAGCTGCTTGATGGCAGCTTTGTAGGTCTCCTGTGCAACAGATCCCTCCGCCGTGCTCAGATTGTAGGAGTAACTTGCCGATACTTTTTGCTTTTCTGCACTTAAGCCCGCCTCGCTGACGGCTGTCTTCGCCTCCGTCACCGCTTCCTCAAGATCTTTTTTATAAGATGCCACGCTCTCCTCCGTGAGCTTTAAGATGGGATCACCCTCCGCAACCGTCTGTCCTGCGGTAACATAGACTGTTTCCACCTCAAGGGTCGATGCCGTGCTGGTGGACGACGTCGCATTTTCTCCCGCACTGTTCTGCGCGGACGAGTTGTTCTGCGTGCTTGCAGAGGAAGAATCCTCTGAAAAATCAAGAGTCTGATCCAGCGTGCCGATCGTTACGCTGCCGCTCTCCGTCACGCCCGCTGTCAGATTTCCTTTCTCCACGGTTACTTCCTTATATACGGTCTGCTCTTCGCTGTCGCTTCCCGACTGATATGCAAAGGTGACGGTTCCTGCGGCAAGCACTGCCGCCACAGCCACTCCGGTCACCAGCCAAAGCCTTTTCTTCTTCATTCTGTCTTTCCTCCTGCTTCCTCTGTCTCAGACGCTCCGATCGTCTCGGTTTTTCCTGCGGTCTTAGTCTCTTCCATTTCTGTGGCTCCAGTCGCCTGTGTTTCAAACTTCACCGTTGCCTGTACGCCAGTAGTAAGTGTGCCATCTGTATTGTCCACGGCAACAATGACCGCATACGTCACATTGGACATGCTTCCGCCGAATGTTTTTTCCGATGCGATGGAGTAAATGGTTCCGTCGATTGCTCCCATTCTGCTTCCACTGATCTGTACCTGCACGGTGTCGCTGACCGCAAGTTTTGCAATATCGTTCTGTGATACCTCCACAGAAATCAGAATCGTATCCAGATCGTAATAGCTTGCAAATGCGGTATTTTTGATCAGTATATCCCCCGCCTCGTAAGTCACCGATGCAAGCGTTCCGTCACGGTCCGCACATACAACGCCATCCTCGATCGCTAAGAGTGCGCTCTGCTGTTCCTTCAGCTCATCCAGCGTATCCTGCGCTTCGTCCACAGCACTCTGCAAGGTTTCCAACGAAGCTTCATACTCGGTATCTGCATATTTTCCCTCCAGAACCGCCTCTTCATACTGCTGTAAAAGCGCCGGCTGCGCCGTCGTCTCATTGCGCTCTGCCTCGTCGCAGGCGTCACTCAGTTCCTCCAGCTCATCTGTCAGCTCCGCAATTTTCTCATTTGCCTCTGTCACTTTCGTGTTATATTCCTCGACCGCCTTCTGGAATGTCTGATTGGCAAGCTGCAGTGCACTGTTTGCGCTCTCCGCCTCTGTCTGGCTCTGCGACAGGGCATCGGCTGCATCCTGCACGGCGGTATAGTCCGCAGCCAGCTGATCCGCCAGCGCCGCAAGATCCGTGTAGGACGCTCCGGCTTCAATCTGTGTTTTCAAATTCGCCATATCCGCTGCATATGCGTCCTTTGCCGCCTGACTGCTGCTCTGTGCATCAGAAAGCTGCGTCTGCTTTTCCGCGAGTGCCGCCTGCGCCGCATCGACTGCCGACTGTTTTTCATTGATCCCGACCTGTGTGTAGTAGGTGCCGTTGTCGATGGCATCCTGATAATCGGAGATCTCCTCCACCGCCTCGTCGTACGCTTCCTGCGCCTCGCTGGTCTTTACCGACAGCTCACTGACTGCCGCATCATAAGTATCCTGCGCGGTGTCCGCTGCAAGTTTTGTGGAGGAAAGCTCGCTCTCCGCCTCCAGTACGCCGCTCTCAAAATCGATCTTCGCAGACTGCAGTGCCGTTTCCGCATCTGAAATGGCATCCTCATAGTACGCCTTTGCATCCGCCATGCTCTCATCGTCGATCTTGAATAAGGCATCGCCCTCCGCCACGGTGCTTCCCGCTTCCACGTAGACTTCTTCCACCATCATGGTTACCGCATTCACAGAAAAATCAGGCAGCTGGCTCTCCGTTTTCACCTGTGTGGTTCCTGTCCCGGAAAAGCTGCCGTCTTCCTGTCCGTCTGTCTCATCTATCTGTGTGTCCTCCTCCGTCTGATCCGCTGTGCCCGAAGCCGCTATCACATGATAGCCAACTCCGCTTCCCGCAACTGCGGCAGTCAGAATCCCGGCAAGTATTCCGTAAAATTTTCTGGAATGTTTTCCCAGGAGTTTGTGTACCCACGCTATTTTCATTGTTTCATCCTTTCCCTTCCGGCATTTCATCCTCTCTCATGTTTCACGGTAAGGATAGCATCGCTTTCTAAAGGGCAGCTGAATGCAATGTGACGGTTATGTGACAGAACCGTTAAATATCTGTGTTTCACGGCAGGCAGGGACACTTCCTTTGACAGATTAGGAAAAAAGTATTACAATACTCCCGTTTCTATAGATCTGTTACATTGGAGATTATTCATGAAGAAAATTGCTTTTTTTGATATCGACGGAACACTGACTTCCGAGATTGACGGTTCGATTCCGGAAAGTGCCGTCTATGCTATACGGGCAGCGCGGGCAAACGGGAATCTGATGTTCATCAATACCGGGCGCTGTTTTCAGAATGTGGAACAGCGTTTCCGTGATGTGGGTTTTGACGGCTTTGTCTGCGGCTGCGGCACAGATATCTACTGCGACGGTGCCGAAATCCTTCATGTCGCACAGACGCACGAGACCGTAATGAAGCTGCTTCTCGCAGCCAGGGAGTGGGATATCGATATCCTGTTTGAATCCAGGAAAGAGGTTGCTTTTGATCTGGCAAGACCGCTCCGGCACCCGGATGCCAGACGGCAGTATGAGGCGTTTGAAGAACGCGGCTATGAGATGCCGGAGCACCTTGAGAATCCTAATTTTTTCTGTGATAAGTTTGTCCTATGGTTTGAGCACCCCGAGCAGCTTGCCGGTTTCCGTACCACAAGTGACCGCTATTTTGAGTGCATTGACCGGGGCGGCAATTTCCGCGAATTCGTTCCGCTCGGCTACTCCAAAGCCACCGGTCTTAACTATGTGCTTGATTATTACCAGATAGACAAAAAGGACGCCTATGCCTTCGGCGACAGCAACAACGACCTTCCCATGCTCACTGCTTTGACAAACAGTGTCGCCATGGGCAACGCCTCTCCTGCCACGCTTTTTGACAAGGTGTCCTATGTAACAAAATGTGCCAGCGAAGACGGCATCCGCCTTGCGCTGGAACATTTCGGTTTTATCTAAAGTCTGCGGTTATCCCGCACGAGCACCACAGCCATCACGATGGCTGTGAGAAGCTCGGATGCCGGGAACGACAGCCACACGCCATTGATGCCGAATACTGCGGCAAAAAGCAACGAGCAGCCGATTATGCAGACAAATCCTCTCATAACTGATGTCACAAACGATTCCCGCGCACGTTCTGTCGCGCTTAAAAATCCCGCTCCCACAATATTGATTCCGGCAAACAGAAAGCCGATAAAGTACAGCCGCATTCCCGTGTGGGCATACGCTGCCAGTTCCGCAGAATGTTCACTGTTAAACAGACTTACCAGAGAATCCGTAAATCCGTAGACGGCTCCGATGAGCACTACCGCGATGCTCAAAGCCGCGGCAAGTCCGAGGTTTCGTATTTTCCGGACGGATTTCACATCTCCTTTTCCGTAGCAGTCGCTCACGATCGGCTGCGCTCCCTGCGACACTCCGTTGAAGATTGCCATTGCCACAAGCGCAAAGTTCGCGATCACTCCGTAAGCCGCCACACCGATATTTCCCACAAGACCGAGCATCAGGAAATTGAACACGGTCGTGATGACTCCGGAAGAAATCTCCCCCACAAATGCCGGGACGCCAAGCTGACACGCCCCGAATAACTGGGCGATGGACGGCGCGTGCAGCCGGAACTGCACAGTATTCTTTTTTCCAAGGAAATGCGCGCTGCAGATCAGAATGCTGATGATCGGCGATGCCGCCGTGGCGAGCGCCGCTCCCTCTAGCCCCATGCCGAGCGGAAACATAAAAATATAGTCAAACAGAATGTTGGAAAAACTTCCCGCGAGGGTTCCCGCCATCGCTAAGGACGGCTGGTTATCGTTGCGCACAAATGCCATGATGACGTAGTTCATCATGAAAAACGGCGTAAACAGCAGAAAGATTCTCGTATACCCGGTTCCAAGCGCCACAATTCCCGCATCGCCGCCCATCAGCGCAATGATTTTATCCGGGATAAAAATGCCCGCAAGTGTAAACAGGATTCCAATCATCCACACAAAACAGATGGCGTTGGAAAAATAGTCGTGCGCCCGCTCCTCGCCCTGCGCCCTTAAGATCGTAAAGCGCGTCGCAGAACCGACACCGATCATCGAACCGATCGCAAAAATCAGATTGTAGATCGGTAGCACCAGATTTAAAACGGTAATTCCGTCCGTTCCCGCTGCCTTCGCAATAAAAAAGGTATCAGCGATGATATAACAGGAGATACCTAACATTCCGAATATATTCTGTGTGACATACCTGACAAATTGTTTTGTGACTGACATTTACTTTTCCCCGCAGTTCTTTTTCATGCTCATTGTTTCTTATCTTACATCCGGAGCGAACCGCATGTCAAGCTGTGGAGACGGCAGAATGCGGTGCTTCCCGGCTTGATATGAGATGGTATCTTTTTCGTTCCTTCGCTTTACTCTTCGTTTGTAGCATGGTTTAATAAAAACCAGTATATCCTCTTTTTGCGCTGTTTTCTGCGCATCCGAAGTTCCTTTCCCGTCTACACTTAAAACAGCAAAGGTCATTTTTAGCACATAAAAATAAACCGGATCCTCTTAACACACACCATCTATAGAATAGGAGAATACCATGACACCTTTACACACACAAATCCTCACTGCCCGCGACCGCAACGGGCAGGAACTCCGTACCATCCAGAAGCAGCTTCAGAAGCTCCCTCCCGGAAAGCTCATTTGCTCCCGCAACAGAACCACCGTCAAATGGTATCAGGGCGACGGTCACTCCAAGACCTATATTCCGAAAGCGAACCGCACTCTCGCCGAACAGCTTGCGCTGAAAAAGTATCTGCAGCAACAGGAGCAAATACTCTTGCAGGAGCAGGCAGCAATCACTGCCTATTTAAAATACTCCCCCGCGGGCAGCCTCTCTTCCGATGATCCACATCTTCTCTCTGATCCCGCCTGTGAAGATCTGCTTCGTTCTTATTCTTCCACCTCAAAAAATATTCCAGACATCTCGAATATTTCGGATATCCCGAATATTTTGACTCGTTCCGCTGTCGAATGGTCTGCCGCTTCCTACGAACGCAATCCGCTCCATCCCGAGCAGCTGCTTCACAAAACCGTCTCCGGCGAGAGGGTGCGTTCCAAATCGGAAGCCATGATTGCCATGCTGCTCCACCTAAACGCCATTCCTTACCGCTACGAATGTGCGCTCTCCCTTGGCGGTGTCACTCTGTTTCCGGATTTCACCATACGTCATCCCGGAACCGGCGCACTCTACTACTGGGAGCATTTTGGTCTGATGGACGATCCCGCCTACGCAAAAAACGCCGGCTCGAAGCTTTCTCTCTATGCCGCAAACGGCATCATTCCATCCGTTCATCTGATCACCACGTACGAGACCAAAGCATATCCCTTAAACGCCGGCATGATTGAGCATCTGATTTCCTACTATTTTCTGGATTCCGCGGTCTGAATCCGTGCTTCTCTCTTCCACTGTCATTTCTTTTAGTTTCGCCCGGCGCGGGTCTGGAACGGCGTTTTTCCTCTCTCAGACCCGAAAATCACAATATTTCGGGTCTGGGAGAATGTTTTTCCTCTTCCAGACCCGCACGGAAAAGGCACTACACCATTCCCCACCATTTTAATCCCCAATAGATGAGTCCAAGCACCCAGCTTGAAAATATTCCGTATAAAATGACTGGTCCGGCAATCGTAAAGATCTTGCAGCCAATTCCGAAGACCTGGCCCTCTTTCTGAAACTCTATGGCGGGCGCGGCCACACCATTTGCAAATCCGGTAATTGGCACCAGCGCGCCCGCGCCTCCCCAGTTTGCAATCGAAGGGTACAGATTCAGACCGGTGAGCAGTACAGACAGCAGAATGAGCAACATAGAACACCAGCTTCCAGATGTTTTCTGATCCAGTCCGTAATTCTCACACACGTTCAGAATAAACTGCCCGATGCAGCAGATGATCCCGCCTGTCACAAACGCCTTCGCCATATTCCACCAGAGATTATGGGTGGGCGTCACCTGCTTCACATAATCATTGTATTTTTTTTGTAAACGTTCTTTTTCCTTATCCACTGCGCAACCTCCGTCTTTTTTGTCAGTATGCGCATTTTATTTATTTCTATTCCTCCGACCGCTCCTCCCGCCATTTCTCCTCTGTGATGCTATGCTGCTCTACCTTTATGCGTTCTGCCAGTCATCCGGCAATGTGACCGTCCAGAGATATTTTTCAGTGCGTCCCCAGTCCAGAAGTTCCCGCATCTGCTCATCATATACATCCTCGGGGCGGTAGTCCGCCACCATCCCGAACAGGTATTTTTCTTTCTCATCCGCCGGTGTCAGCATCGGTATCTGCTCCGACAGGAGCGCGAGCAGTTCCTCCGGCTTGATATCCTCGGGGATCTCGACTCCGGAAAGCTTGGCGATGAGTCCCGCAGCATAATAGAATTCATAATTTCCTGTCAAAATCGATTTCTGCATATTGCACTTGATAATCACGCTCTGGCGTGCGATGGATGGCACCATAATTTTCCTCCGTAAAAGAACAATCTCCTATCATTGTACTACTGTGACTTAAAATTTCCAAGAAAATAGTACAGCGATCCTGCCACTTTTCCTGCCGCCATCGCAAGCATGACCCAGAAGAGTCCGACCTTTAAGCCCATGCGCCGGAATGTAATCGGAAATGTATTCAGGATCTCCGCGAGCGCCACCGCGATGCTTCCCACAAATATCCCGGCAGAAATACCGTACACGCACAGAAGCGCCGGTCCGAACGGAATCCGGATCTGCAAAAAAACAGACGCCAGATTTCCACAGATTCCGCCCAGAATCACGGCATTTTCAAAATGCAGTGTCTCTGCCGCGCGGTTGCACTTTCCAATCATACGCGGAATGACACCGATGACGATCAAAAACGCAAATGTTCCCGCAGAGACGGCAAGTCCCGCGGCAAGCCCGCAGAAGCCCAAAAATATATGCTCAATTAACATCGATGCTGTGTCCCTTTCTCTCCGCGTTCTCTATGAATGTAGTATCTATGTCCTTCTCATATTTGCGCATCTCCACCTGCATCGGCGTCGGATCCGGCGTGATCTTCTTACTGCCCACATGATTGAAAAACAGCGTAATGCCAATGGCAAGTCCGATGCTGTAACAGATTTCAAGTTCTGTCACGCCGCTTGACTCCTTTCCCATCACCTGCCGATAGAATTTGGAAAAGACATCTCCCACGGATACATCGTTGTTGAACGCCATAATCGTGAACGCCGCCCCGAAAAAAATGACCACGCAGAGCGCGACGGTCTTTAACGCATTGATCCACTTCGGTTTCTCGGGATTGGGAATGTATTCAATGATAAAATCCTTCTCTCCCTCATTGCTGATGTCCACATTAGGATATTCCTCATGAATCAGTTCGACGATCTTTAATATGGAAAAAACCTTCATCTGGTTCTTCTGTTTGCGCGGATTCATCGCCTCCGCAAACGTATAGATTTTTTTCTGCTTCAGCTGGCGCACAATCGAAGCATCCGGGCACTCCATTTTCGCAATGTCCCCAAGCGTCACATGCCGGTCTGTCACGATTGTATTCTGGTCAATCTTAAGATACAGTGTCTCACTCTTTGCACTCATGCCGCAGTTCCCGCTTCCCATGTAGAATTCCGTTCCACCAGCACGCCGTCCACCGGGGTCTCCCCCTCTCTCCCGTATTTCAGATATAAAAGTGCCCCGCAGATCAGCGCGATGGCCAGCACTCCCACAAGGCATGCTCTGTATTTTCTGCAATTCATATTCCTGTCCTCCTGTCCGTTTTTACATCACTTGCATGATTTATGCATTATTATGCCTGTCCTCACAGATATTATGTACAGGACAACTGACAAAAGTACCAGATTGCTTTTTTTATAAAAACGTGTTACTTTTTCATATGGACATTTTATTATCAGAAAGGCGGACATCCAAATGGCTGTAACCAAGGAAATTCTGGCTCTCGCCGTGGAAATCGGCGATGCACTGCTTCGGAATGGTGCCGAAGTCTACCGCGTCGAGGACACGGTCATGCATATTCTTGAGGCATACGAAATTGAAAATTATGATGTTTATGTGCTTTCCAACGGAATCTTTGCAAGTGCAAACGAGGATCGTGAAGATGCCTGCAGCATGATCCGCCACATTCCGCTCGGCACCACGCATCTCGGGCGCATCGCTGCATTAAACCAGCTTTCCCGCGAGATCTGTTCCCACGAATGTTCGCTGATCGACGCCTGGAACCGTCTGGAAAGATGTAAAAATATTTCGTTCGGTAAACCTGTCGTCCACATCTTCTTCTGCGGACTAGGTTGTGGCTGTTTTTCCTACCTTTTCGGAGGTACAGCCCTGGACAGCATCGTCGGCTTTTTTATCGGCATGCTGCTGCAGGTATTTCTGTTTGCCTTAAAGCGCCATAAGAATTCCAAGTTTATCACGAATATCCTGGGAAGTGCATTCGTAACGCTGCTGTCGCTGATTGTACTCTCCTTTGGTACCCCCATCCTCTACGATAAGGTCATCATCGGAGACATCATGCCGCTCGTCCCCGGAATCGCGCTCACTACGTCGATCCGCGACTTTTTCAACGGAGATTACCTCTCCGGTGCCATTCATATGATCGATGCCATTCTGACTGCATTCTGTATCGCCGTCGGTGTCGGCACCGTCATTACGATCTATCATTTTGCTATGGGAGGGGCTGCGCTGTTATGATTATCCAGTTTATTGTGAGTTTGTTTGCCACACTCTCTTTTGCGGAACTGTTTGGCGCGCCGAAAAAGGAACTGTTTTTCTGCGGTCTGACCGGTGCCATCGGCTGGGTCGTCTATGTGATCGGCTTAAACAGCAATATGGGCACGGTGCTTGCGAATCTGACCGCCACCTTCGCACTCACCGTATTTTCGCGTATTCTGTCCGCGATCCGCAGAAATCCGGTAACCGTTTACCTCATCGCCGGTATTTTTCCGCTGGTTCCCGGAGCAGGTATTTACTATACGTCCTACTATTTCATCATGAACGATATGACGCAATTCTCCAACTATGGCATGGAAACCATCAAGGTGGCAGGTGCCATCGTGCTGGGAATTGTCTTTGGCTTCGGTCTGCCGCAGAGCTGGTTTAACGCACTGCAGCGAATAGAAAGAAAAAAGACGGCTTTGTAAAATGAAACGTTATATTCTTCATTCCTGCCCCGCAATCTTCGCCGCCAGCTCCTCCAGGTACTCCCAGCGCTCCATCTTTTCCTCCAGTGCCTGTTCTGCCGCTTCCTTTTCCGCCAGAAGTTCCCCAAGCTTCACCGAGTTCGTGGCGTTTTCCGCCATGTCGGCATCCAGCTGCTCCACTTTTGCTTCCAGGTTCGCAATGTCATCCTCGATCGTCTCGTATTCCCTCTGTTCCTTATAACTGAATTTCAGCTTCTTCTCACGTTTCCAGGTGTTTCTGGAATCCGCCTGCTCTGCTGCATCCTGCCCGGATGTCCCGGTCACACCGCCGGCCTCCTGTGCGCTTTCCGCCTCCGAGACTCCGCGTGCTGTCATTCCCTGAACTTCCGCCGTTTCGCCCGGCTTTCTGCCTTCCTCCGCCAGTCGGTTGACATAATCTGTATAACCGCCTTCATACTGCCGGATCTCTCCGTTTCCCTCGAAAGCAAAAATACGCCGCACCACGCGGTCGAGGAAATACCGGTCATGCGATACCACAATCACGATTCCCTCATAGCTGTCCAGGTAGTCTTCCAGAATCGCAAGGGTCTGCGTATCCAGATCGTTCGTCGGCTCGTCTAAAATCAGTACATTCGGCGCCTCCATCAGCACGCGCAGCAGATTTAATCTGCGCCGCTCACCGCCGGAAAGCTTTCCGATCGGACTGTACTGCTGCGCTGCCGGGAACAAAAAACGCTCAAGCATGTTCGATGCCGAGACCAGACCGTCGGTCGTCCGCACATACTCCGCCGTGTTACGGATATAATCAATCACTTTTTCCTCCGGGTCCATGTAGGCGATTCCCGCTTCGCGGCCCGTCTCAATCTCCTGCGTATAGTAGCCGATCTTGATCGTTGCCCCAACTGTGATCGTGCCCGCATCCGGCTTGATGCGCCCCGCAATCATCTTCATCAGGGTCGTCTTGCCGCTTCCGTTTGCCCCGATGAATCCGATCCGGTCCCCTTTCAGAAAAATATAGGAAAAATCCCGTAGCAGCGTCCGCCCGTCATATCCCTTGGTAATGTGATCCAGCTCGATCGTGGTTTTTCCCATTCTGGAATAGACGGAACTCATCTCCACCTGGCTGTCGCGCTCCGGCGACTTCTGATTCTTGAGTTCCTCATAGCGCTGCAAGCGCCCCTTCTGCTTGGTTGTGCGCGCTTTTGCCCCCCGTCTGACCCATTCCAGTTCCTTCCGCAGTACAGACTGACGCTTGCGCTCACTCGCCTCGGCGCTCTCCTCCCGCTCCGCCTTCCGCTCCAGATAGCCGGAATAATTCGTCTCATAGCTGTAGATTGCCCCCTTGTCCACCTCGACAATACGGTTGCAGACGCTGTCAAGAAAATAGCGGTCATGCGTGATCATCACCAGCGCACCGCGCCATTTTTTCAGATAATTTTCCAGCCAGTCCGCCATTGCCGAATCCAGATGGTTCGTCGGCTCGTCCAGAATCAGCACATCACACGGCACTAAAAGTGCTGCCACAAGTGCCAGACGTTTTCTCTGTCCACCGGAAAGTTCTCCGGTTTTCTGTGTAAAATCGGTAATGCCGAGGCGCGTCATCATGCTTTTTGCATCGCTCTCAAGGCTCCATTTCTGTTCCTGTGCATGCGCGTCTGCATCGGTGCGCTCTGTCCTCCCGCTGCCGACAAAATTTAAGACACACTGTGTCAGCACACTGTCAAGTACCGTCATCTCCGGATCGAACACCGGATTCTGCGGCAGGTATCTTACCACGATATGGTTGGCGCAGGTCACCTGGCCTTCATCCGGTTCCTCCAGCCCCGCAATGATTTTTAACAGGGTGGACTTTCCCGTCCCGTTGATACCGATTACCCCGACTTTTTCTCCCTCCTGCAGATAAAAGGAAGCTTTGTCCAAAAGCTTCCTCTCTGTGTATGATTTCGTTAAATTCTCCGCGTTAATAATATTCATGTCTCTTCTCTTTCTTTCCTATTTCTGTATGACTCAAATGGCTCTTACCGTCCTGCTTCCCTCTGCTTTTCTCCTGGAACAGCCGCCTGCTGCCTGTCGTTTTGCGCTTTCTCCTGAAACGTGCGGATATACCGCAGGCACTCCTGTTCCGGCAGAGGTCTGCCGTAATAGTATCCCTGAATACATTCCACACCAAGCTGTTCCATCGCTTCGCTCTGCTCCCGCTCTTCAATTCCCTCGATAATCAGCGGAATCCCCAGCTGTTTGATGGTGTGAATCTCATTTTCAAGCACGATGCGCGCCGCCTTGTCGTGGAACGACGCCCACACGATCTCCTTGTCAATCTTGATCTCCTGGAATGGAAAACGGATCAGATAGGAACAGTTCGCATTTCCGCTTCCATAATCGTCAAGTGCAAACGACACTCCCATTTTTCCCAGCTCATGCATATGCCACAGCATCCGCTCCGGGGCGCCAATCGCCGTGCGCTCCGTCACCTCCAGCGTCAGCATGGACGGCGGAATATGGTAACTCTCAAGCACCGGTCGGATGGTCTCAGTCAGATTCTGGCGCAGACACTGCACCATCGAAATGTTCACATGGATCGTACGGATTCCAAGCGAGCCGTTCGAGAGCACATGCTTTGAAAGAAACCGGCAGCACTGCTCCAGCACCTGTTCCCCGATATGGATGATATTGCCATCGCGCTCCGCAAGCGGAATAAACTCCTCTGGCGAAATAAATCCCAATTCCGGATCCTTAAGCCGCACCAGCGCTTCCAGGGACACAATCTGCCGTTCCTTCAGGGAATATACCGGCTGATAGTAGACCAGAAATCCCTTCTCCCGGATCGCCCTCGCCACGGCAATCTCCACTTTTCTGCGGCGGCGGTACTGTGCGATCATATCCGCGTCTGCCTCCACAATGACCTGCGCGCCGGACTTTCCTGCATTTTCAAGCAAAAACTCCCGCATTCCGTAATATTCCGCCATCGCCTTAAAGTCCGTCGGATAGTGCTGCACCACCATCTCCATATCCAGCGCAATGCGGTTCTCCTGCACCACCCAGTCACTTTCAAACCGCTTTTGTATCTCACATTTTAACCTTTCACACTGCTCTTTGGTGTCTGCAAACACCGTAAATGCATCTCCTGCCGTGTGAAACACATGAAATTTTCCACACAGATCATACAGATACGCCCCGATCTCGCGCAGCAGTTCATTGCTGTTCTCGGTACCCAGAATCGTGTGGATATGATAAAACTTGCTCAAATGAATCGTGAGCACATAGCCCTCGCCCTTTCTGCGGAGCCGGTCCTCAAGCTGCGATTCAAATGCCGTCCCGTTTCCGATTCCCGTCGTCGTATCCAGAAACACCACCGGATTCTGAATCTGCAGATAGAGCATTATGAGCACGACCGTATTGCTGACGCTGGTGCAAAGGATCTCTCTGTACCGGTATTGCAGCCCGATCATGGCGGCTGCCACAGCCGTGTAGGCGCACACGATGACCTTCGTGCGAAGCGTGGTATATTTATGCTGCCGCACGACAATCAGAAGATCCAGCAAAAAGAAGATCACAATATACGCGTATCCGTAATCCGCGCCGACGCCCTGATAATAACTGCCGTCTTTAAAGTAGTAAAAAAATCCGGTCACCGGCGTCACTGCCACCAGCACAAGAAATGCGGCAAACGGGATTATGCCCGCAGCCGCAAATACCGTTCTCTCCCTGCCGCGGATCGCACATGCCGCCATAAAATACCGGTAAACCAGATATGACGAAGCCCCCTCCAACACAAAAAAAGCAAACGCCAGTACCTCGTTCAGACGCTGCGGAACGAGGGCTGCATTTGCTAATCCCACACATGATAAAATGTTCATCAGACACTCTGCTTCACACACAAACAGAAGCCAGCCGAATACCCGTGTCTTCTCCCCGGGAAACTGGCGCACGAATACAAAGTGCAGTAATATAATTGTCATAATTAAGAGTGATGCGATCTCAAAATCATAATTATACTGCACCTGTATCTCCCTCCTGCTCTTCCTGTGCTGCCTTTGCCTCCAGAATTGCCTCATTGAGCTGGAGCATCTTTGCGTCCAGCATGGAAACGATTCCCGAACACTCGCGCAGATCCCTGCTGATGTAATCCGGCGCATTTCCCTCAAACTTATAGTAGATCTTGTGCTCGAGGCTCGCCCAGAAATCCATCGCCATCGTCCGGATCTGAATCTCCACCTTCGTGTCAATAATACAGTCCGACAAAAAAATCGGCACCGTCACCAGCATGTGATAGCTTTTGTATCCGCTCTCCTTGGGATGTCTGATATAATCCTTCACGGAGATTACTGTGAGATCATTCTGCTTGCCGATCATCTCGGCAAGGCGGTAAATATCCGATGTAAAAGAACAGACTATCCGGATTCCCGCAATGTCGTTGATGTAATTCACCATGTTGTCGATCGATGAGTCATAGCCATACCGCTTCAGCTTTTTGACAATGCTCTCCGGCGCTTTGATGCGCGACTTGATATATTCAATCGGATTGTACTGATGTACCTGTTGAAATTCGTCATTTAAAATCTCGACCTTTGTTCTCACTTCCTTGAGTGCCGAGTTATACAGAAAAATAATGGTATTCCAGCTATCTACGCCTTCACCCAGGGTCACTTCCCCTAACGCAACCGGCTTGTCCATATGTTCCCCTCCAGATGTCTCCCCTTATCATTTATTGCAATACGCTCCGGCAAAAGTCCGGAAACCCTCCGGCTTCCCGGACTCGCGGGCGCGTATTTCGCAGTACACGTCCAAGAAATCACAGATTTCTTGGACTACCGGGCAGTCGCCCTATCAAAATCGTGCCAGCGAAAATGTGCTCTGCAAACAGGCAATTTTTGCTGTTACGATTTTGGCACTGCTCATTGCTTATGTACATTATACCATATTCCGGGTGAATTAGGCAAATCGAAACACAGCCTGCTGAAACCGTTTTCTTATTTCCTTCCATAACTTATACCGCTTAATCCTCCTCGATAACCTGCATTTCCAGAAAATCAAAATCAATCTGCTCGATAAAGGAATCCTGCGTGAAGCGCGTCTTGGCATGGCGCTTGAATTCATTCACATTCGCCTCCAGCCAGATCGGTTTTCCGAGATCAAATTCATAGCACACTTCCTCAAGCGCATGGAAGACCTTGTGTGTTCTTGTCTCATCGGATTCATCCGTGATCGTCGTATCCCGCAGCAAGTGGTTGTTCTTCATCATCTTAAACCAGATTCTCATTTTCCGTTCCTTCTCCTCTGCCTGTTGGTCTCATACATAAGCAATGCTGCGGATACTGCCGCATTCAGGGATTCCACACTTCCCTCCATCGGTATCCGCACGTAGGTATCTGCCAGCCCCGCGATCTCATCGGACAATCCGTTCCCCTCGTTCCCAATCAGAAACGCCGTTCCTTTGCAGTAGGACGGTTCATCATAGTGCATCTGTCCCTTCAGATGCGCCGCGTATATGCCAACCTTCTGCCGTTTTAATTCACCGATCGTCTCTGCCAGATCGTCCGCAATATAGTAGGGTACCCGGTAAATGCTTCCCATCGTAGAGCGGATGGTCTTTGGATTAAACAGATCCACCGTCGTCCGGTTCATGATGATGCCGGTAATTCCCGCACCCTCGCCGGTCCGCAGCATGGTTCCCAGATTCCCCGGATCCTGGATGCTCTCAACGATCAGCAGATGTGTCCTGTCCCCGCGCAGCAGACCGGAAAGCGGATACTGCGGCATACGCACCAGACATAAGATCCCCTGCGGCGTCTGTGTGTCGGAAATGCTCTTAAATACTGCATCGGCAACGACCTCATAGGTCTTTCCCGCAAGCAGCTGCTCCGCTTCCGGTTCCTCCAGAAAGCGCTCGGAGACATAAACCTTAGAGAGCCACTCCGGCGGTAAGGCCACCTGCAAGGATAAGGCAAAGTGTGAGTTCTGTGGTG
>ERZ773188.1801-NODE-1801-length-22598-cov-6.453755_pt1 | contig 22598 bp, 16 predicted proteins | sample MGYA00581011_ERZ773188 | MGnify/ENA primary metagenome ERZ773188 (study PRJEB29015, sample SAMEA2737798) | human gut metagenome | biome: human gut; feature: human-associated habitat; material: faeces | place: China | collected 2012 ...
GGGCTGTCAGTCGGAGACTTGACGGCATTGGTTTGAGTGACCACTTCCATTGTAGAGGGATTCGAGTCCTTTTGCAAGAACTTTTTCGTATAATCGGAAGATTGCACAGTTTCGGTCATGTCAGGCCGATTCAAATTCATAGGCAGACCTCCAAATCCTTGTAGCCGGGTGACTATTGCACCCGGCAATTTTGGCTTTCCGATGTTATCGGTTTATCCGATCAAAAGTTTCACGCGTTCCAGCTTTTCCTGCGCTGTTTCTTGGCGGAAACTCATGCCGATGCAGGAAATCGGAACGCACATTTCCAGCAGGCGGTCATAGATGCGGGCATGGGCGGTATCCTGTGGGTGGCGTATCTCGTCCAGTGTCAGGTTGGTGGTGACGATCAGAGGCTTCTGGCTGCGGTATCGGCTGTCTACGATGTTGTAGATTTGCTCCAGTGCATATTCTGTACCACGTTCCATGCCGAAATCGTCAATGATAAGCAGGGGATAGCGGCAGAGCTTGTCCACAATATCATTCCGCCCGGAAAAGCTGCCGTTCAGCTCGTTCAGGATTCGGGCAAAGTTCGTCATCCGCACAGGCACTTCCTGCTCCATCAGAGCGTTTGCGATGCATCCGGCAAGGAAACTCTTGCCGGTGCCAACACCGCCCCAGAGAAGCAGCCCAAGGTTCTCTGAACGCATGGTCTGCCATTGCTCCACATAGCGGTGTGCATAGTGCATCTGAGGGCTGCGGCCATTGTCGTTTTCAAATGTCCAGTCCAGCATTGCCGGGTCTGAAAATCCCTCATTTTTCAGCCGCCGCACAAGGTCACTGTGCTTTTTCTGGCTGATAAGGGCCTCCTGTTTTTCTCTTTCCGTGCGATGACAGCTGCATTCGACGGGGTGCTTGTTCTTGCCCATCAGGGCAATGCCCTTTGTGAAGAATGCTTCCTTTGGGGTGTGACGACTTCCGCAGTAAAGCAGGCCGTCCTTGCCATAATAATCTTCGGGATTTTCGGGAATACTGGAAACGGACTGTTCAAAAATTTTTTCAATCGTCTTTATAGGCTTTCTCCTTCCGTGAATGTGTAGTCCGGGATGCCCGGTGCTTGCTTCTGTTCTGACTTTTGCCGTTTCGCCCAAATACGCAGGGTAGCGGCATGATCAGCGTACTTTTTGCCGGTAGACTGGATATAAGCCGAAAGCTGTTCGATTAGATCATCTAGCCCGGAGAAATCAGCTTTGAGTCGCCTGTACTCCTTTGCTGTTAAAAAGATATTCTGATATTCGCCAAAGGTCAAATAAGCATCTGTTGTTTTTATCAGGTGGTTATTTTTCAGGTCGTTCTTATTACGTTGGTTAGTGGAACACTTTTGTTCCATGGAAGGTATCATTTCTGTTCCATCACATGGAGCAGAATCGTTCCATGCAGAGGAACATTTTTGTTCTGTCGGGACTTTTACAAAGATATTGTTGGGAACAGCAATGTGACCTCTCCTGCGCTCGATCAAATCGGCATCTTCCAGTGAACGCAACGCACGTTTAATGCTCATGGTGCTGCATCGTAGAGCATCGCTCAATGATGAAAGCGGGAAAATCACATAGACGAAGCCGCACTCATCCATCTAGTTGTTCTTTTGGGAAAGTGTTGCCCGGTCAAGCAGCAGGGTGTAGAGCAGCTTTGCTGTGTGGCTCAGGTCTGTATCCAGCAGAAAGCGAGCATAGGGCAGATATTGCGGCAAAGGTGTAGTGACAGTCAGGTAGTCGAAAATAAAATTCACCTCCAGTGTTTTTTCATCAAACAAATTTTTGGAAAGCATTTTACTGGCGGTTGGTAGCCTCCAGAAGATGCTGATGATGCTGTTCTTTCAGATGCAAAATATAGTCTTCTGCTTTTTGCAAAGTGGCGATGACTTTTGCTTCAAGCTCTACATTTGCCAGAAAGTCAGGATAACGAGCAAAACATTGATCGATGCGAAACATAAAACTCTCTGATGCACCGTTGATTTAACTGAACATTCCTTCGGCATCGGCGACATGATCAACCGTTGCCATCTTTTCTCCTAGCTCACGAATGGTCTGGAGTTCGGTGCTGCGCTTTCCCGATGAAATAAAAGGTCGATTCTCCGAGAGTGGATCGGCCGTTTGGATCTTCGATGTGGCAGCAGTAGAAAAATTGTTTTCGGCGACATTGGAAAGCAATTCTGAATTTTCATAGGTGTCTGCACTATCGTCTGGTTTACCGTTCAGCTTTTCCTCTCGCCACGTTGATACCACGGCTGGCAATGCTTCCGTGGGAGTTCCACGGATAATGGTAGCCTCTCGCTGGGATAGCTTAAGTTTGCCGGATAAGATTTCTTCCTGAATGCCGGGGCAGTATTTTTCCATCAGCTCAACGGTTTTCATGAACTGCTCGGCACGAATTACGAAAGAAGGGCTTACATTGTTTTCTTTGGCGATTCGTTCGGTCGTGTTTTCTACCGATGGCAAATTGTCAATTTGACAGTTTGCCACCTGTGTGTACTGATTGCCATGATTTCCCCCACAAGTGGATTTTTCAGAATGATACTGCTTTCCAATCAGAAACTTTTTCTGTTCGGGTGTCAAATTCCGGCGACCCAGCTGATGTTTGCAGATCCATGCAAGAACATCTTCACGGGTTTCGCAGGTGCAGGAGATCGAGCGGGTGGTATAAGGGATTTCTGGGTGCTGCTGGAGAATCTTATAGCGATTGTGGCCATCAACAAGAATGTTGCCCCAGACAATCAGGGGAGACAGGACTTCACCTTCTGAAAGGATGTTTTCTTCCAGTTGCTGAAATTCTTCATCGGTCAATGCAGGAATCTGAGATTGAAATTCGGAGTCGATGATAAATTCAAACTTGTTTTTCCTCATAGGCAAAATCTCCTTTCAAAAATTTATTGGTAGTTCAGCCGTTATCCCCGCATGGATTTCCTGCCCCCTTCCGGCGGCGTCTTCCGGCTCTCCCACTTGGGGGTCATCGCCGGGTAGCCCATGCAGACGGTCATGCGGTTTTCAAGGATTAACGATGGATTTGAAAATAGATTAACACATCAACAGAAAAATTTTTAGGACACATTACGTCCGGTTTTTACGAAAGTTGATTTGAAATCCTACAAAAAATCGGACATTCAATGCCTGAACTGGTGTGAAAGCAATGAAGAATGCGTTTCTATGGTCTTAGTGTATCACGTCGCCAATTTTATTTTTAGGAACTGGTAGTTCCGGTTTTTGAGGATTTTGAAGTGAATTCAAAAGTGAAATCGGAACTACTAGTTCCGGTTTTGCGTATCAACGTGATCTCAAATTTGGGGTGCCGTTCTCTCTGCATGGCTTTCCTGCCCCCTTTCAGCGGCGTTTTCCGGCTCTCCTTGTCAGGGTCATGGCCGGGTATCCCATGCAGACGGTCATTCGATTTTCAAGGTTCGATGAAGGCTTGTAGAAAGCATATCACAATCAAATAAGTATTTTTAGGACGTATCAGGTCCGGTTTTGAGGGAGAAAACCGGACTTGGGAGGTCCGGTTCTTGTGAACGGCTCTGGATAGAGCATACCATAAAATTGCTCGATTTTTTAGGAAGTGATACTTCCGCTTTTTGCCTTCAAAACCGGAAGTAATAGTTCCGATTTTGTGCAATATTGAATGAATCAACGACGATTTTTCGGAAACGATTTTTTCTACAAGAAATTTGCTTATTCAGCGTCTGTTAAGATACGCAGTCGGCACAGTTTATGTGCTGAATATCGGGTTTTGGCGAAGCCCAACAATCGTTTTTGAAGTCGGATTTGTAAAATCAGATTCAAAAATCGTGAGCTGGTACCAACTCGCCCTACTTACTGCGGTTGCAAATGCGAAAATTTTTGTGCAGAAAAATAACCGTCCGCTTCAAGTTGAACTTGAAAACGGACGGGCTCGATTGCAAAGTGATTTTCAAATTTGGAAAGCACATTGAGGGGGTTCATAGCATCAGCAAGCAATGCAGACGTATATACATCTGCTTATTTTGCGTTGCAAAATACTTGTTGGGAGCACCCAAACCCCTGAACTGCACCGTACCGATGCAGGATTAGCGTCTCCAAATGAGAAAGTATATGGTTCTAACACATTGTCAGCCATTGGTAAACAACTTTTCCAGTCAAAAAAGAAAATAGCGATGATTAAAGATGAACATTGCAGAAAAATGTGATACAATAGAAAATGAAAATCCAAACAACAGGAGGAACCCCCTCGTGGCAAATAATGTGAACGTCAAAAAACTGGAAGCTGACCTGTGGGAGTCGGCAGATCTGCTGCGTGCAGGTTCTAAACTCACCTCGAACCAATACTGTATGCCGGTACTGGGACTGATTTTTCTGCGGTATGCGTACAGCCGCTTCAAACTGGTAGAGCAGGAGATCCTGAAAGACCGTCCCGTGCGCGGCGGTCGGGTGCTGCCGGTGGAGCAAAGCGACTTTGCCGAAAAGAGTGCACTGTTTCTGCCCAAGGAGGCGCAGTACAATTACTTAGTCAATTTGCCTGCCAACATCCCGGAGCAGGGGCTGACCGGCATCGAGGGCAATCCGCTGAACAGTCTGGGCGAAGTGGTGAACAACGCCATGGAACTGGTGGAGCAGCAGAGCGAGCAGCTGCAGGGCGTTCTGCCGAAGGACTACACCATCTTCTCGGATGAACTGCTGGGGGAACTGCTGCGAATCTTCAACAATGATGCGTTGGACGATGTGGGCGGCGATGTGATCGGCCGTATCTACGAGTACTTTTTGAATAAGTTTGCCAAGAATGTGGCACAGGATGACGGCGTGTTCTTTACGCCGAAATCGCTGGTGAAGATGATCGTCAATGTGCTGGAGCCTGCCCACGGCGTTCTGTTGGACCCGGCTTGCGGCAGCGGCGGTATGTTTGTGCAGACCGGCGACTTTGTAAACCATGCGGGCATGATCGCCAACAACACCATGACCTTCTACGGACAGGAAAAGGTGGAGTACAATGCCAAGCTCTGCCTGATGAATATGGCTGTGCATGGTCTGACCGGCGTGATCAAGTCCGGCGATGAAGCCAATACCTTCTATCACGATGCCCACAACCTGAACGGCTGCTGCGACTATGTGATGGCAAATCCGCCGTTTAATGTGGACAAGGTCAAGTCGGAGTCGGCGCAGAGTGCCGGGCGGTTGCCCTTTGGCCTACCCGGCGTGAACAAGGCCAAGGAGATCGGCAACGCAAACTATCTGTGGGTGTCCTATTTCTACTCCTACCTGAACGAGCATGGCCGTGCGGGTTTTGTTATGGCATCCTCGGCAACGGATAGTCAGGGCAAAGACAAGGACATCCGTGAAAAGCTCATTCAGACCGGCCATGTGGACGTGATGATGAGCGTGGGCAACAATTTCTTCTACACCAAAAGCCTGCCCTGTTCGCTGTGGTTTCTGGATAAGGGCAAACCGGAACATCTGCTGGACACCGTATTGTTCATCGACGCACGCAATTATTATACCGTGGTGGACCGCACTCAGAACGAGTGGAGCGACTGGCAGCTGAAGAACCTCGACGCCATTGTCTGGCTCTATCGTGGCGAGGTGGACAAGTACAAGGGGCTTTTGGCGGAGTATCACGCAGAACTGGCAGACGACCGCCCCTTTGCAGAGATTCAGGCCGCACTGGAACAAAACGTGCAGGCCAAGCGGGAAGAAGCCAAAGCCGCTGTGGATGCAGCGCCCCGCAAAGAGCGCAAAGCTACGCAGGAAAAGTTCGACAAGGAGCTGGAAGCCCTCAACGAGAAGCTGACCGTTGCCAAGGAGGCCGTCTGGCTCACCGAAAAGTTTGGCGAGGGTGTTTATCAGGATATTCCCGGTTTGTGCAAGGTGGCCAGCCGAGACACCATCCTCAACGAGAAAGGCGCATCCCTGACGCCCGGTGCCTATGTGGGCGTTGCGCCCGTGGAGGATGACGGTGTGGATTTTGCCCAGCGGATGAAGGAAATCCACAAGGAACTGCTGGAATTGCAGGCAGAGTCCAACCGCCTGATGGAAACCATCTCGAAAAATCTGGAGGAGATGGGGGTATGAAGTGGGAAAAAGTGAAACTGGGAGATGTTTGTGAAATAACATCAAGCAAGCGCATTTTTTACTCAGAATATGTTGATGATGGAGTGCCATTTTATAGATCAAAAGAGATTATTGAAAGTAACGAGGGAAAAATAATAGAAAATCCACTTTATATTTCAGTGGATAAGTATAATGAAATAAAAGAAAAATTTGGTGTTCCGCAGACAGGAGATATGCTCTTAACATCGGTAGGAACGATTGGGATTCCTTATATCATAAAAAAGAAGGATTGCTTTTATTTCAAAGATGGAAATTTAACGTGGTTTAGAGATTTTAGAGAAGGTTTGAATTCTAAATATTTATATTATTGGATAAAATCTTCTGAAGGAACAGGAATCCTTTATAATACTACGATTGGATCATCACAGAAGGCGTTGACAATATCAGCACTCAAAAATATAAAGGTTTCGCTCCCGCCGAGAAGTGTGCAGGATAAAATTGTTGAAGTTGTTTCTGCTTACGACGATCTGATTGAAAACAACCAGAAACAAATCAAACTGCTGGAAGAAGCAGCCCAGCGGCTTTATAAAGAGTGGTTTGTGGATTTGCGCTTTCCGGGGCATGAAAACACGAAAATTGTGGATGGTGTGCCAGAGGGGTGGAATTGGTGCAAACTAGAGGATGCCATTCAGCTTGACCCGAAAGTTACATTGACAAAAGAAAGAATGAAGCAGTTTATTCCGATGTCGGCACTTAGCACATCATCAATGGTGTTGGATGAAAGCCAATTTACAGAAACTACATCTAATTCTGGAAGTAAGTTTCAAAATGGTGATACGTTACTTGCAAGAATTACACCATGTTTGGAAAATGGCAAGACTGCGTATGTGTCTGGGCTCAAATCTGATGAAGGGGCAGTTGGCTCGACAGAATATATTGTGATGCGAGCTAAAACTATTAACTCATATATGGTTTATCTTTTGGCAAGAACAGACGATTTTCGCCAAAGTGCAATCAATAGCATGAGTGGAAGCGATGGACGCCAGCGTGTGAAATCGGATAAACTGAAAATGCTGGATTATTTGCATCCGACTAGCGAATTGGTAGAGAAGTTCGAAAATGTTGAGGAACCGATTTTTGAGAAAATCTATAGACTGAGCAAACAGATGCAACAGGCAAAGCAAGCAAGAGACTTGCTGTTGCCAAAGTTGATGAGTGGAGAAGTGGAGGTGTGAGATGCAACAACTATATGTGGCTGAATTGAATGATAATGGCATTGAAGTATTACATGAAGTATCACAAGAAGAATTAGATGAGCTGAAGACATCATATCCAAATTTCAAAGCATTTCATAGAATGACAGAACTAAAGGATATTGTCGTTGAGAATGGAATGGACTTTAAAGAGTGGATGCAAAAAGATAATATAGAAAAATGCTATTTTAACCATATACCGACAGAAAAGTTGGTTCAAACATCGAATAAACTAGCGTTTAATTTTGGAGCATCAGTAGGAACATTTCTTTACACAGAAGAAAAACTGTTGAAAAAATATAAACCGGGAATGGAAATCGAACTAGAAAAACTAGAAAGGTCTTTCTATGATGACAATATAGAGTATCGATTTTGGGTTCGATTTAGAAATTATGTAGTACATTATGCCCTCCCATATACTGGATTGGAAGCGGATGGGGCAAATGGTATACAGATTGTTTGCAAGAAAAAACATTTGTTAGAGTTTGAACAGTGGAATCAAGTTAGAAATGACATCGAGAATATGGATGAAAATGTAAATCTCCCTATAATGGTAGAAAAAATGAATGTGTTGATAGATGCTCTTTATATACATTTTTATACTTATTTTGCGGAAGAAATTGGAAGTGCAACAATTAAATTTGGAGAATTTTGCAAAAAACATGGGACACAAACTCCAGTGATTGTAAAAGCAGAGGATTTGTGGAAGAAGGAAGGTATTTGCGTACAACCATTACCACGGAAGGAATTAGTTCAAGCATTGGAAATACTAAAAGCAAACCCTAATATAAAAATGGACTTCGTGGAGATATGACAATGGATAAGGAGAATTTGGTTGTTTCCCTTGAAGACTCTCTTACAGAGAACTTGTTTGACACTGTGGCAGATTTAACAGAAGTCGGACTTGATGCAGTGATGGATGATGGGGTACTAAAAGAAATTCCGCTGTTGTCAACTGTTGCAGGCATTTATAAGATAGGGCACACTATTAAAGAACGCCATACAATTAAGCAGTTGGCTTTGTTTGTGACTGAATTGAACAAAGGCTGTGTAGATAAAAACAAGAAAAATAGAATTATCGAGAAGTTAAACGGAAACCAACAGCAGAGCAAACAAGAAATAGAATATATTTTGGTTGTACTGGATAGTTATCTTGAATATGAAAAGCCGAAAATGCTTGCAAAATTATATATGGCATATTTAGAACAACGGATTGACTGGACGCAATTTTCAATGTATGCAGCAATATTAAGAACGCTTTTGTCACAGGACGTGAAGATTTTGCAAGGCCATGACTTTAATGCTGGAGCAATAATTTGCATGCAGATGGATAGTGCGAGCTGGTTGAGATTGTTATCAGCAGGATTTGTATATGAACAGGGCGTAATGCGTTTTAACGATGATATTTCTAAAAATCATGATTTAGATGTGCCTTACTCCATTACAAAATTTGGTCAGAAGTTTATTGATATTGTGGGATAAAATGAGGTGATCCTATGAGCCGCGAATACTCCGAAAATGTCCTTGTTCAGAACAGTGCAGGCAACTTGCTGCAAAATGTTCTGGGCTGGGAGGTCGTGCTGGCTTACAACTCCGAAAAGCTGGGGCTGGACGGGACGTTGGGCCGCACCAGCTATAGGGAAGTGCTGCTGACCCGGTATTTTCGGCAGGCGCTTTTGCGGCTGAACCCGTGGCTCACCCCGAACCAGCTGGACGAGGTGCAGAAGAAATTCACGGCGCACGTTTTCACCGCATCCCTGATGCAGATCAACGAGGAAAAGTATTTTCTGCTGCGGGATGGCATCCCGGTGACGGTCAAGCGGCCGGATGGCCGCACCGAAATCCGAAGTGCGGCGGTGATCGACTTCAAAAACCCGGAAAACAATCGTTTCCTCGCCGTAAAAGAAATGAAGATCCACTCGCAGCTGTACCGCCGCCGGACAGACATTGTGGGCTTTGTCAATGGCATTCCACTGCTGTTTATCGAGCTGAAAAAGCCCACCGTGGATGTGCAGAACGCCTACATAGACAACTATCGGGATTACCTCGATACCATTCCGCAATTGTTCTATTACAATGCCTTTCTCATGCTGTCCAATGGATTGGAAGCCAAGGTGGGTACGCTTGGCAGCAAGTACGAGTTTTTCCACGAATGGAAGCGCCTGAAAGAAAGCGATGCAGGCAGCGTGGAACTGGAAACCATGCTGCGGGGCATCTGCGAGAAAAAGACCTTCCTCGATCTGCTGGAAAACTTCATCCTTTACGACCATTCCGGTGGGCGCACCACCAAGATTCTGGCGCGCAACCACCAGTATCTCGGCGTCAACGAGGCCGTCAGTGCTTACGAGAACCGCAAGCTGAAAGACGGCAGGCTGGGTGTGTTCTGGCACACGCAGGGGTCTGGCAAGAGTTATTCGATGGTCTTTCTGGCGCAGAAGATCCGGCGCAAGTTTGCAGGCTCGCCCACCATTGTGGTGCTGACCGACCGTGACGAGCTGAACCGGCAGATCAGCGATACCTTTGAAAACTGCGGTCTGCTGGGCAAGACAAAGGCTTCACAGTTCATTGCATCCAGCGGTACAGACCTTGTAAAAAAGCTGCAGGGTAACCCCAGCTTTGTGTTTACCCTGATCCAGAAGTTCAATCTGCCCAAGGAGCCGCCCATCTACCCGGATCACGACATTCTGATTTTGTCGGATGAAGCCCACCGTAGCCAGTACGGCATTTTTGCAGACAACATGATGCACCTACTGCCCACGGCGTCCCGCATCGGCTTTACCGGTACGCCGCTGCTGGCGGATGACCATATTACCGAGCGCACCTTTGGCGGGTATCTGTCGGTGTATGATTTCAAGCGGGCAGTGGAGGACGGCGCAACGGTACCGCTGTACTATGAGAACCGTGCGGATAAGATCGCCCAGTTGGACAAGCCGGAGATCACTGGGCGGATCTTGGATGCCATTGAAGCAGCCGACCTCGATCCCTCGCAGGAGGAAAAGCTGGAACGCGAGTTTGCAAAGGAGATCCATATTCTCACCGCAGATGAACGGCTGCGTTCCATTGCAAGGGACTTTGTGGAGCATTACTCTGACCTTTGGACCAGCGGCAAGGCGATGTTCGTCTGCCTGAATAAGGTCACCTGTGTGCGGATGTACAACTATGTGCAGGAATACTGGCGGGCAAAGATCAGGGAGCTGGAAGCCCGGCAGGGCACAGTGACCCAGCAGGAAGCACAGGAGCTTGCCCGTAAACTGGCATGGATGAAAGAAACCGAAATGGCAGTGGTGATCAGTCAGGAGCAGAACGAGGTGCAGACCTTCAAAAAGTGGGGGCTGGATATTCTGCCGCACCGTGCCAAAATGGAAAAGCGGGAGCTGGATAAAGAATTCAAGGACAGCAAGAATCCGTTCCGGGTGGTGTTCGTCTGTGCCATGTGGCTGACGGGCTTTGATGTAAAGTGTCTGTCCTGTCTGTATCTGGACAAGCCGTTGAAAGCCCATACCCTGATGCAGACTATTGCTCGTGCAAACCGTGTTTCGGAGGGCAAGAGCAACGGCCTGATCGTGGACTATATTGGTATCGTAAAGGCGCTGCGCAAGGCTCTGGCAGATTATACGGTCAGCAAGAACAGCCCGGCGGGCATTGACCCAACGGTGGACAAAACGGAGCTGATTCAGCGCATCCGCACGGTCATCGGAAAAACGGACGGCTTTCTGGCAGAACACGGGTTCCGGCTGCAGGAACTGGTGGATGCACAGGACTTTGAGAAGATGAACCTTGTACAGGATGCAGTCAACGCGATGTGCGAGACGTTGGAAACCAAGAAAACCTTCCAGACCTATGCGTCTGAGCTGGTGCGGCTGTTCCGCTACGCAGACCGTGACGATGTGGACGATGCCGTGCGCGCCCGGAAAAACGCAATTCTCGCCATCTACGAGGGCTTGCAGCAGAAGCGGAAACACGCGGACAATACCGACCTGATGGTGCAGATCAACGGCATCGTCAACGAGTACATCCATGTGGAAAAGCCGGATCAGGAGGCTGTACCTTCCCGGCAGTTTGACATCAGCAAAATTGATTTTGACCTGCTGAGCCGGGAGTTTGCCCACACCCGGCGGAAGAACCTTTTGCTGCGCGATCTGGATGAACTGGTGAATCAGCAGTTGTCGAAGATGCTGTTTGCAAATCCGCGGCGCATTGATTATTATGACCGCTATCAGGAGATTATCGATGCCTACAATGCGGAGCAGAACCGTGCGACCATCGAGAAAACCTTCATGGATTTGATGGAGCTTGCAAGTTCACTGGACACGGAGCAGCAGCGCTATGTGCGTGAGGGCTTTTCCAGCGATGAGGAACTTTCAGTGTACGATTTGCTGTTTTCGGAGAACCTCACGAAGCAGGAAATTGAAACGATCAAGAAGGTGTCTGTGGACTTGTTGACAAAAATCAAACAGCAGATTGCCAAACTCGACCATTGGACGGACAAGCAGGAAACTAAGGCGATTGTGGATAACCTGATTCGCAATACCCTTTGGCAAGAACTTCCCAATAGCTATGATGTAAGCGATATCCAGACCTACCAGAAGAAAATCTACGAGTATGTATATATGCGCTACCCGGAAGTAGCATAACGCAAAAATCACCCCAGAGAGAACGCACAAGAGGCTATTCTCTCTGGGGTGATTGCCGTATCAAATCATCTGAAAATGCTTCAATGCCTCCACGATCGCATCCGCTTTCTCCTTCGGACACTTAGGAGGAGAAAGTTTGAAAAAACAGACGGGCGGGTGTGAAGGCGGGTAAATCGACATGGAAAAGATCAAAGCGGATGCTTCCCGAAAAACTGCTGGGCAATTCCATCCAGCTGTGCGGTGATTTGCCGAAAATCCTGATTCAGATCCAATGTGCGTGCACCGATCTGATTGCCGCCTAAGTTGAAGAGACAATTCGGCGTGATGGCTTCCTGCGTTTTGGCGTAGACTAGCAGCCCGGAAACGTTTCCAGTATGGGCAGCATCCTGATTTTTAACGTAGGTGTAGATCTGGTAGAGGTTGGCAGAATGCAGGGTCTCTTTATTAAACTGCTGCTGCAATGTCTGGCTGTAATACTTGGCATCCAGAATGAGAACTTTTTCGCGAAAACGCAGAAAAATATCGGTTTGCATGGCAGGGAGAAACCGCAGCATGGCAGCATCGTGCTCTCCCACAAGATCCCATTTGACCTGCGCAGCCTTGACCTCAGTAAGGTAGGGATGATTTTGTCGGTAATACTCCAGAATAAAGCGTTCGTACAGCTTTGCCATGCGTTCATCCGAAAATGCTGTCATTTTATAGCTGCCGTTTTCGGTGGTCTGCAGCATATCGTGCAGCACGAAATAGCAGAGATTCAACAGCATCTCGTAATTCTGGTTGCTCCGCTGATAATGTAACTGCTTCCATGGGATTTGAGAGGGAAGCAGTGCAGAAACCGTGTCCAGAAACAGAAGCGCTTTCTTCAATTCCACTTTGCGCTCAGTAGAAACATTCTTATCCCGAAGCAGCACATGCAGGGTGGTTTTCAGAATCTGGTTATACAGGTTATCCTCGGAAAGCTCGTCAAAGGTACAGGCGACCTGTGGCTTGTGCTGGATACGGGTCTTAATGGTCTGCGGAAGATCCAGCTTTCCACGCAAAACTGACCGGGTCTCGCTTCGGGAAACATATTCTCGATAGAGCCCCTGCTTCAGCTGCCGGGAAACACCCTTTGCAAGGATGGCAGCAAACAAATCGTCGATACGCTCAAACTTTTCCGAGGCGATGCACTGATAATCCTGCTGCTGCAGCACCTGATAGGCGTAGGAGAGCATGTAGTAGATGTTCTGGATAAAGATCCCTTTGTCAGTCGTCATTGAAAACACCACGCAGATTCTTTTCCCAACGGTGCAGTTTGTCGGGCGCGTCGAACCAGTATTCTGCCAGCGTAGGCAGAAGGTCAAACTCCACCACAGAGCGCATCCAGTCAGTGGTGCAGGCGGCAGGGTCGGCCAGACAAAAGTAACTGTGTCCAACACGAAATCCGGGACCGAGGGAGGCATCTGTGGTAATTTCCCGGTTCAATGCCTTGATCTGTTCCACCAGAGCATTGAAGGTTTCATTGTCAAGCGCAGATTGATATTTCTGGAATCCATCGGAGGTGAACGCCGGTTCGATCTCGAAGAAACTGAAGCGTCTGCGCAGCGCATAGTCGATCATGGCTAGGCTGCGGTCGGCAGTATTCATCATACCGATAATGTACAAATTTTCCGGGACATAGAAGGGCATCCCGTTATAGGCCAGTGTGATCTTTTCGCCCCGATGGTCGCTTTCAATCAGCATCATCAGCTCGCCGAAGATCTTGCTCAGGTTGCCCCGGTTGATCTCATCGATCAGGAAAAAGTATTCTCGGTCGGGGTCGTTGGAAGCCTTCTGGCAGAAGCGGTAAAATACACCCTCTGTCAGCTTGAAGCCGGAGCCGTCCGGCCGGTAGCCCAGCATGATATCCTCGTAGGAGTAATTCTGGTGGAACTGAACAAACTCAACCCGGGAGGAATCAGCTTGACCCATTATAGAGTACGCCAGCCGTTTGGCAGAATAGGTCTTTCCAACGCCGGGTGCACCCTGCAGAATGACATTTTTCTTGCGGCGTAGCAAAGAAACCAACACTTCATAGCGTTGCTCACTCAGAAAAACATCGTGCAGAAAATCAACTCTGGTGTAGCTGTCGGCAGATGCCTGCCGGACGGGAGCAGGGTTTTCATCCCGGATCAGATCCAGAATAAAGTTGTACTCACCCTCCGAGAGCTTGAACAGGCTTCCGTTCGGCTGTACGAAGAACTCCATTTTCTCCAGCTCAGGGAAAGCCTTCAGTACAGCATAGTCAATGGGGGAAGTCAGGCTCTCGGTCTTTTCAAAATAAATCTCTTTGCCGTTGCTTTCCTGTGTGATCTTGGCCAGAGCTACCACTCGCTTTACTGGATTGGCCTCATAGCCGATCACAAGATCCCCGGCTTTTGCATCGAGGAAATTCTGGAAAATCCTGCGCTTGTTCCCGTTGTCATTGTACAGCGTATAGGTCTGCTCTTCGCCGACCCGCAGACTGGAATAACTCCAGATCTTAGGATTGGCAGTCAGCCACCAGTAGTGGCGTGAAGGTGCTTCACAGGCGGCAGCGGCAGCCGGTACTTTCGAGAGGTCGGCTTTTTTCAGAGCCTGTAAAAGCTCATCTCGCAAGCGCCAGATGTAAGTGCCATCCGCCTTTGTGCTGGCATTTTTGCCCACATATAAAATGGGCCACCAACGCATATTTTCGCTGTCGCGGGGCATGCAGCGGCAGCCAGTCTTTTCTGCCACCCGCTGTGCAAGATGGTAGGAGTTGGAGATGTAGAAGTTGCTGGTTTCACCGTATTTAATGGCAAGCTGTTTGCAGGTGGCCTGCCCGCCGTAATCCAGCATACATTTCATCACCTGCAAAGCCTCCGAGGTAAAAACCGAGGTGTCTTGCAGCAAAGCACTCCACTGTGCGGTTGTAATGCCCGGATCATACTCACTTTCAGCAGGAAACCATCCGGCCTGCATCTGTGATGTCTTTTGTTCGGCAAGGTAGAAACGGCTCAGATAAAAGCCCAGATCAATGGCAGCGATATTCCAGTGTGTGTCTGGCCAGTATTTTCCGGCAGGGGCTGCTTCAATGGCACTGCGGATCATCTGGGTGATGGCAGCATTTTGGCTCAGTGCCACCCGCAGCTCATCATAAAGGCGGTAGCTGTTTAGCAGCGATTCTACGGAACCATCCCGCTTGGGCGGAGCATCGAAGTTCAGCGCATCCGAGATGTCACGGGCAACGGAATAGCGGTAGATATAATATTGATCCGGATACCGGAGCCACAGATAGACGCTGATGGCACTGGTGTTCTGGTAGTGGTTATTCCAACTGCCGTCGTTGTATTTTGTGCGTATTTCTTCGGTGGCAGCCTGAAATGCAATAATGCGCTGGGAAAGTTCGGTGGATTCATCAAACAAGCTGCGGAACATTGCGCGTGTTGCTTCACAGTCCGCTGCTGCGAAATTCAGGATCATCGCACGGGGATAGGCATAGCCGGTATCCAGAAGCGAAAAGACCTTTGCAGTGGCTTCCTTGAACATTTCACCAAAATCTGCCGCGTCAATATTCCAATGGTCGTGGAAATGCTGCGCGGCTTCCCATTTGAAATCTTCAACATGAGGCCAATGCTTCGGGAAATAGGTCTGGTATCCGCCCAAAACAGGCTCCAGTTTTGCAAGATCGATCATGACGGCTCCCTCCGAAATCAAAAAGTCTTTAAGATATTGTACCACGATAAAAATAGAAACACCATATTCCAACAAAAGAAAATGCCCGCCTGAAAATCAGACGGACATACTGTAAATCAAATCATCTGAAAATGCTTCAATGCTTCCACAATCGCATCCTCTTTTTCCTTCGGACACTTGGGCTGCTTCGCATTTTCATTTTTCGCTTTATGGTAATTTTCTCGCTCAATAATGCCGTGTTTCTGCTTCACCTGTGCGATATAGAGATTGGAAACCTTGAGTTGATAGTGCTCCCACACATAATACCGAATCTGATCGTAAGTCGCCTTGCTTTCCGCAGCAGTCACATCCAGCTCATCCATGCTCACTTCCACTTCAATGTGGCGGTCGACATGGAGTTTGGTCAAAAGGAGAACCGCTTCGCAATGCCGTGTTCTTGGAAACAGATCCACCGGCTGCACCTTCTCTGCGTGATATCCATTTTGTTCCAGCCATGCAGCATCTCTTGCGGCGGTGGCGGGGTTACAGCTGACGTAGACCACCCGGCGGGGAGACATGCGCACGACAGCGGAAAGGGTGGCTTCGTCGCAGCCCTTGCGGGGAGGGTCCAGCATTACGATGTCCGGGTGAAGGCCCTCAGCGGCAAGGCGGGTGGCGGCCTGACCGGCATCTGCGCAGAAAAATCGGCTCTTTGCGGCCACATCTGCACCCATGCGGGCAGCGTTAGCCTTGGCACTTTCAATGGCTTCCGGTACGATCTCCACACCGATCAGCTCACGGCAGTGCGCTGCCATGGAAAGACCAATGGTGCCCATGCCGCAGTAGAGGTCCAGCAGCAGGTCGTCCGGGGTAAGCTGAGCATACTGGGCGGCAATGCCGTAAAGCTGCTCGGCAGCAAGGGTATTGACCTGATAGAAGGAAAGCGGGCCAAGCTGCACCGGAACACCGCACAGGGTGTCCTCAATATACCCCTGCCCATACAGGGTGTGGGTCTCGGTGCCAAGGATCACGTTGGTGTTTTTAGCATTTACGTTCAGCAGGATCGTGGTGATCTCTGCAAATTGAGCTTTCAGCCGGGTGCAAAGCTCTTCAGCGTAGGGCAGCCTGGCACGGGTGCAGACAAGGCAGACCATGATCTGGCCACTGTGAGCGCCGCGCCGCAGAAAGATATGACGCACAAGGCCCCTGCCGGTCTCCTCGCTGTACGGCTGGATGCCCTTTTCTGCAAAAAAAGCGCACAATGCGTTGCCGATCTCATTCAGCACACCGGGCTGCAGGCGGCAGTCCGGGCAGGGGACGATACGATGGGTGCGCCCGGCGTAGAAGCCGATACAGGGCTTACCACTTTTGTCCACGCCCACCGGAAACTGCACCTTATTGCGGTAGCGGTTCACTTCCGGCGAACCCACAATGGGCAGAACAGGCACATCCAATCCTCCGATGCGGGCAAAGGCATCTGCAACATTCTCCTGCTTGGCGCGCAGCTCGGCAGCATAGTCCAAATGCCGCAGGCTGCAGCCGCCGCAGGGGCCTGCCACGGCACAATCCACCGGGATACGGTCCGGCGAAGGAATGAGCACCTCGTCCAGAATACCGAAGGCGTAGCGCTTGCAGTCCTTAACGATGCGCACCCGGGCTTCGTCGCCGGGGGCGGCACCGGGAATAAACACGGTCTCACCGTCTGGGCTGTGTGCTACGCCGCTGCCATCGCTGGAAAGACGCTCTACGCGCAGGGTGAGAACTTGATTTTTCTGTAAGGGCATGAAGGGTCTCCTTTACTGGTGGTCGGGGCCGTCGGCGGGAGCATCAGCCTGCGCCGCAAAATACTTGCTGGGCGGCACGCCCTTGGCGCGCTTGAATACCCGCGAGAAATAGAACTGGTCAAAGAAGCCTACCGACACCGCGACCTCGGCAATGGAAAGGTTGCCTGCGCGCAGCAGCTTGCAGGCTTCGTTGATGCGGTATTCGGTAAGATAATCGATGGGGCTTTTGCCTACGTTCAGCATGAACACGCGGTACAGGTGACTGCGGGAGACACCTACGCTTTTTGCCACATCATCAATGGAAATATCGTGTGAATAATTGAACTGGATGTACTTGATGGCGTTGAGCACATACTGGCTGGAAGAGGAAGCCGTGTGCGGTTTGCCAGCGCTGGTCTCCTTCATCAGAGAAGCGATGAAGAGATAAAGGTAGCCCACCATGGCGGCTTCATCCTGCGGCTGCAGCCCGCGGGAGGAATAAATGTTGGCCAGAGCGGCACGCATCCCATCGGGGTCGTGGGTGTGATGCACCGGCGAGTCGTCGGTGAAGGGGAGCTGCGCGGCCAGTTTGTGGGCACACGCACCGTTGAAGCCTACCCAGCTGTACTCCCAAGGCTGCTGCTCATCGGCAGTATACCGGATCAGCTGGCTTGGCCGGGCAAAAAACAGCTGACCCTGGCTCACTTCCCAGGTGCGTCCGCCCACCTCGAATACGCCCTTGCCGGAAAGTACCAGATGGATCAGGTAATGGTCGCGGATACCCGGCCCCCATGTTTGGCCCGGAGCACAGCGTTCAATGCCGCAATTGAAGATGGAAAGCTCAATATTATTGGTATAATTTTGTTTGAAGGATTGCTTATATACATCTGCCATAGCCGCGTTTCCTCCGCTCTGTCACGTTGCGGGCAGCCTTGTGCCCGATCTTTAGTATAGTATACCACACATCTGCCCGCAAATTCAACAAAAGTACATCTTATTCTTTGAACTGGGTGCCAAAATTCGCGTTTTTTCAGCGTTGGAAATTGAAAAAAGCGGTTGGATGCATTACAATAGACGTAACAAACCCATCTATCCCAAAGCAGCATATTGAGGGAGGAATCGTTATGGCAAACAGTGCGCAGCTCCGAAATGAGATCGCGGCGGGCAAATGGGACGATAAGCTCCGGGCACTGTATGGCGATGCGGCGCAGGAGATCTGTCGGCAGCGGGCACGCTACTGTGCTGCGCTGGAACAGTTTGAGCTGTACTTTGGGCCGGGCAGGCAGGTGCAGGTTTATTCGGCACCGGGCCGCGCAGAGCTGGGCGGCAACCACACCGACCACCAGCACGGTTATGGCCTTGCGGCGGCTGTCACGCTGGATCTTGTGGCCGTGGCTGCGCACAATACAGACGGCTATGTGCGGGTCAAATCCCGCGGGTTCAACAAGCTGGATGTGATCGACCTGACCGTGGAGGGGCCGCAGGAAGGGGAGAGCACCCACTCGGCCAGCCTGATCCGCGGCATTGCCGAGGGCTTCCGCGCGGCAGGCAAAGCGGTGGGCGGCTTTGATGCATACACGGCCAGTGATGTGCTGCGCGGCAGCGGCCTTTCCAGTTCTGCTGCCTTTGAAATGGGCATGGCTGCCATCTGGAACGGAGAATATGGCTGCGGTCTGGCCCCGGCGGAGCTGGCAAAGATCTGTCAGTATGCGGAGAATACTTATTTTGGCAAGCCCAGCGGCCTGCTGGATCAGCTGACCAGCGCAGTGGGCGGCATTATCTTTGCGGATTTTGCAGATCCCCAGCAGCCGGTTCTGGAAAAGATCCACGCCGACGGCCTGCTGCCGCCGGGCATGAGCCTGTGCGTTACCGATACGCGCGGCAGCCACAGCGAATTGACCGGTGAGTTTGCAGCCATCCGGCAGGAGATGGAGCAGATCGCAGCGTTTCTTGGCAAAAAGGTGCTGGGACAGGTGACGGAGAGCGCATTCTGGGCAGCACTGCCTGCGCTGCGCAAAGCCTGCGGCGACCGCGCGGTGCTGCGCGCCATCCACTATTTTGAAGAGAACGCTCGCACCCTTGCCCAGAGGGACGCGCTGCAGGCCGGACAGTTTGATGCCTTTGCAGCGCTGGTACTGGAAAGCGGACGCGCATCCTTTGCGCTATGCCAGAATGTCTACTGCAGCACCGATGTGCGGCATCAGGGGCTTTCGGTGGCATTGGCGCTGAGCCAGAGTATCCTGCAGGGAAGCACGGGAGCCTGGCGGATGCAGGGCGGCGGCTTTGCAGGCACCATTCAGGCGTATGTTCCCCAGAGCCTGCTGGAACGCTATCACAGCGAGATCGAGCGGGTATTCGGCAAGGGCAGCTGCTACATTCTGCGTCTGCGGGAGCAGGGGGCAGTGAAAGTGATCTGAAAACAAAAACGCATCTGCAAGATTTTGCAGATGCGTTTTTTGCTATGCTTTATACTGCTGGGAAAGTTCAGAAAACCGGTTTCAGGCCGGGAGCGGGCTGAGCCTGCTCTTTCTCTTCTTCCCGGCGCTGCTGATCCGAGATATACTGCACCATCTCCCGCTCCTCGTGGGAAAAATGGAACAGGTCTGCGATGGTATCGTAGGCGCTCACCACGAAGTTGAAGCCTGTCTTTACCACATTGAACAGCAGCATGGGCACAAAGGTGAAAGAAAGTGAGATCAATCCGCCGCTAAAGAAAAGATCGTCCAGACGCAGATTGCTGAAGAAAAGATCCAGCGCATCGCCCAGCGGCCCGCCGCCGGAAATACTGCGCAGCTCTTCTTCGGAAACAGAAATGTATGAATGCGGCATCTGAAGGTTTTTCATGGAGAAAGCTCCTTTCTGACAAGATCGTTCCGGGAATGGAATCAAACTCAGGCGGCAGCGGTTCCCTCGGCCTGAGCGGCATCAAAGCTCGGCATGGGGTTCACGATCTGATCGTAGATGCTTGTAACGGTACGAATGACGTTCATGACCTGCGAATAGACATAGACACCGGCCAGACCGGCAACGCCCACAGAAGCGATACGGCTCCAGGTGTTCATCTTATCCCAGGTGTGATAGAAGGTGCCGGAAAGGCTCAGACCATTCGACAGACCGGACTGCACACGGCCTGCGATGTACCGGAAGGAATAGTTGGTCATCAGCACGAACAGGTTGATCGCTGCATTCTGGCAGAATGTAGCAAACTGATCGGTGTTGAAATAAATATCGTGATTAAAGGCTGAGCCAAGGTAGATGGACTGACCGCCATCCAGATAGGTCATTTCCTCTTCGGAGATAACGGCATAGGAAGCCGGTAAAAGCATGGTATTCTGATTGGGATGATCCATGGTGGAAGAACTCCTTTCCGTAGTGGAATCTGCACAAAGGCAGACAATAATACTATCTGAATTGTAACATAACTGTGTCCAAATAACAAGAGCAGAGATGCGCAAAATCATGATACATTTGTGAATAAACTGTTACAGAAAGGCGGCAAAATTACGGATATCAGCCCAAAAATGCGCAATATGTCCATAATCTGGTTCTGAAAAAATGTTCTGTAGAAAAAGCAAAAGCGCCTGCACATTCCGGGTGCAGACGCTTTTACGAGGAGAAAATGATCAGGGAATTACTGTGCCCGTTCGTAGAGCACGGTCAGCTGTGCAATGTGCCCGGCCAGTGCTTCCGGCAGGGGACAGGTGAGCCGCCACTGCCAGTTAGAGCCTTGGGTGCTGGGAGTGTTGATGCGGGCCTCACTGCCCAGATGAAGCCAGTCCGCCAGAGGGATCACAGCGGTATCCGATACACTGGCAAGGCAGGCACAGATCATGGCCTCGGTCAGCTCTTCCGGCTGGCAGCGCAGGTAGCGGCAGGCATAGGCCACATCCTCGGCACTGGCGTTGGTACGCCAGCCTTCGGTGGTCACATTGTCGTGGGTGCCGGTGTACACCACGCTGTTGCGGTGGTAGGTGTGGGGCAGGTAATTGCCGGATTCCCGGCTGTCAAAGGCAAACTGCATGATCTTCATGCCCGGGTAGCCGCTGGCAGAAAGCATGGCCTTGACCTCCGGGGTCAGGTAGCCAAGATCCTCGGCAATGATGCCGCCCTCGCCAAGGTTTTCGTGCATGGCGTTGATAAAATCGCGGTCAGGGCCTTTTTCCCAGTGACCGCCCGCCGCTGTTTTGTTCCCGGCGGGAATGGAGTAATAGCTCTCGAAGCCGCGGAAGTGGTCGATGCGCACCACATCGTAAATGGAGGTGGCGTGCTTCATGCGCTGCTTCCACCACGCAAAGCCGGTGGCCTTGTGAACAGGCCAGTCGTACAGCGGATTGCCCCATAGCTGACCATCCGCTGCAAAGGCATCCGGCGGGCATCCGGCAACCTGCGTCAGGTGCATCTGGCCATCGGTCTGGAACAGTTCCGGGTGGGTCCACAGATCGCTGGAATCCGGGCTGACATAGATGGGAATATCGCCCACCAGTTTGATGCCCTTGCTGTTGGCATAAGCCTTCAGGGCGTTCCACTGGGTGTAGAAGAAGAACTGCACCGCCTTGTAGTAGCCAATGCTTCCGGCAAGCGCTGCTTTGGCTTCGGCAATGGCTTCCGGCTGGCGGCAGCGCAGTGCATCCGGCCAGTCAGCAAGGCCGGCCTGACCCTGTGCAGCCTTCACAGCCATGAACAGGGCGTAATCCTCCAGCCAGAAAGCCTGCTCTTTGCAGAAGGCTTTGTAGGCGGGGGAGAGAGCTGCCAGCAGACGGTCAGCAGCCTTTTTCAGGATAACAGGCCGCTCGTTGTAAAGGGCACCGTAGTCGACAGAACCGACCGGCTTTTCAGCGGGGATCTCGTCGGCGGTCAGCAAACCGTCCGCAGCCAGCAGGCGGTAATCGATAAAATAGGGATTTCCGGCAAAGGCAGAGAAGCTCTGGTAAGGGCTGTCGCCGTAGCCGGTGGGGCCGATGGGCAGGATCTGCCAGTAGGTCTGCTTTGCATCGGCCAGAAAATCCACGAATGCAAAGGCCTCTTTTCCCAGCGTACCGATGCCAAAAGGCCCCGGCAGACTGAAAACGGGCATCAAAATGCCGCTTGCACGCATAGTGTGCGCACCTCCTTAGCCCTTCACGGCACCTGCAACCACGCCCTCGATGATGTACTTCTGGCAGGTGATGTACAGGATGATGATGGGGATGATGGCAATGATGATGCAGGCCATCATGGGAGCCAGCTCCACACGGCCGTAGCCGCCGC
>ERZ773188.1806-NODE-1806-length-22586-cov-5.132262_pt1 | contig 22586 bp, 13 predicted proteins | sample MGYA00581011_ERZ773188 | MGnify/ENA primary metagenome ERZ773188 (study PRJEB29015, sample SAMEA2737798) | human gut metagenome | biome: human gut; feature: human-associated habitat; material: faeces | place: China | collected 2012 ...
CCCGTCCAAAAATGGATGATACCTTGCTAAACCGGGACATCTCAGACATTCCTTCGGGCATGTATTTATCAGAGACTTAACAAAATAAGAAATCACGCAAAAAAGTTGCGTTCTGCGGCAATTATCTTAGTTCTAGGATGACAGAACAATTTAGTTTGTCGACTGCAAAATATTCTATTTATTGCCGACATAATAAGCAATATGCGGTTCGGACAAGAACTTCCGATATGGGAAGTTTCAGTTAATTTACATATACCGCTCCTCAAATTCATGGACGGGGATCGGCTTAGAAAAATAATACCCTTGATACACTCCACATCCCATTTGCGAGAGACGGCTGACCTGTTCTTTTGTCTCCACACCTTCTGTCACCACGGACAAACCAAGGACTTTACTTAGCGAAATGATCATATTTAAGATTGACATACTTCTTTCTAATCGCTCCGATCTGGTTGTCCTCAAAAAGCCCATATCGATCTTTAACACATCAACGTCTATATCCTTTAATGTATTGAGGGACGAATATCCACTGCCAAAGTCATCAATCTCCACTTCAAAACCATAGTTTCTAAAACGGCCGATAGTTTCAAGTTCTCCGGCATTTCCCATCATGATCGCCGTCTCTGTAATCTCCAACTTCAAAGTAGATGGAATAATGCCATACCGTTCCACAAGAGATGTGATCGTCTGATAAACGTCCATATACTGAAAATCTTTGGTCGAAATATTTACAGATATGTATAGCTCATCACGTCCCTCTTTCTGCCACTTTGCCAATTGTTGCACAGCAAGCTCCCATATAAATCGATCAAGACGGTAAATAAGTCCTGTTCGCTCAAAAATTTCAATAAAGTCACCCGGGAAGATCAGTCCGCGTTTTGGATGCTGCCATCTCACCAGAGCTTCTGCACCGATCATTTTACCATCCGATGTCATCTGAGGCTGTAAATACATACAAAACTGTTTTTGTTCAATCGCCTCATCAAAATCTCCCACAAGCTGCTTTTCCTTAATCGTCTTGTCCAATATTGTATCGCTATAATATGCAATTGATCTGTCATAATTATCGCGCAAGGTTTTAATAGCAATATTTGCTTTATCACACATGATCGAAACATCTTCGTCTCTATCTGTTATTTCATAGACACCGATATATATATGCATATGATACATATTATTATTAAAAGTCTGTCCCATATCTTGTATCACTTGCATAATCTTCTGCTCTAGAAATTGATCCTTTGGAATACATACTGCAAATTTATCACCACCGATCCTTCCATAGACTGCGTTTTTACCGCAGTATTTTTTCAGAAGATCAGCCTCCATCTTTAACACTTCATTTCCTTTTTCCAGACCAAAGAGATCATTGATCAACTTAAAGTCCTTAATATTAGAACAAAGCAGCAGCCAATCCACATCCGGCGTTTGCTGCAAAGCCTCTGACACCTTTGTTGCAAAATAACTTTGATTATATAATCCGGTCAAAGCATCATGCGTTGCCAAAAATTTTTCTTTTTCAAAGGCAAGTCGTTTTTCCGTAGTGTCTATAAAATTCAAGAAGAATCCGATATACTCCCCTTTTTTTGCAAATATTTTTCGGTATTCAATATCAAAATAATGCGTCACACCGTCAATAACCCATTGACTACTCGTCTCCACACTATTCTGATCTTGAAAATCATTCTCGTTGATCCAACGGCGTATCAGCTGTGTAATTTTTGAAAAATCATCATTTGAAGATGTGATCATACTGCGAAAATGCTCATTTGCATAGACACACTCCTGATTGATATCAAAACAAACTACCGCATTATTCATTTTAGTTACAACGAAAGACAGCGTCTTTTCGATCAGTTCCCTCGGCGTCCGATACAGGGTCAGATAACATATCAAAATTGCCGCAAACACAAAAAAAGGAAGTGACAGATCCAACGGAAAGCCGGAAACATTGCACGCCATGTTCAATGCCATGATCACGCAAAGGACTACAAAGATTGGAATATATTTCGTGCGATAAAAGCTCGAAATACGCATGATCTTTGTAAGAAAAGATGCAATCGCGCAAAACATCAAACAATACACAAAAACATAATGCAGATCATAAAAAATAGTTTTGCTGCTAACACAATACATTTGAATCCCTATATAGCTTACCTTTTTTAACGTAAAGACATGGTGAAAGAATGTATTTAAGAGCAAAGAAATCCCATCCAAATACGCAACAATAAAGCATCCGATTCGAAATGCGGACACTTCATGAAATACCCTTGTATATTGTTGGGAATACTGTAATATGTATATCAACACCAGATCAAAGAAAAACAAATAAACACTTTCCATAAAATATGCCACCAGCTGATACTGTGAAAAAGCAAATACGATATTGCTAATTATCGTGATTGTCACAAAGAACAAACATCTGGTAATAGAATCTGCCACATCACTTTTTACCTTTCTGGCATATTTTATACAAATCAGTATAGGAATTATTATTAACAATAATATGACCATGTACAACTTGTCCATATAGATATCCTCCATTCCAACACAAACAATCCTATTACATTATACCCTGAAACGCGTACTTGTCAATTGACTTTCGATTTCAGAGTTCTCTGCTTTATATTGTTATTCGGTCAATTTTATTGTATACTGTCACATGAATAAAAACAAAGGAGTAAAAATTATGGAAACGAAAACAAAGAAATTAGTAACCGCAGCACTCTTCGCAGCACTCGCCTGCGTTGCAACAATGATCATCAAATTTCCATCACCCTTAAAGGGCTACTTAAATATTGGTGACTGCATCGTATTGCTTTGTGGCTGGATGTTATCTCCGGTATACGGTTTTGTTGCAGCCGGTCTTGGTTCCGGATTAGCCGATCTATTATCCGGTTATCTCGTCTATGCCCCGGCCACCTTTATTATTAAAGGTCTTATGGCTCTGATCGCCTGCTATACCTTTAAGTTAATACGCAAATCTTTAGGTCATAATCTTCCTGCACGCATTGTCAGCGGTATCTTAGCTGAGATCATAATGGTACTTGGTTATTATGTATTTGAAGGGTTTATGTATGGCTTTATTGCTTCTGCAGTCAACATCCCGGCCAATGCCATTCAAGGAATCGTTGGTCTGATCCTTGGCACTATACTGATCAAGGCCTTTGAAAAAAGTAAGATAACTATAGAATAAGATTATCTCATAATCATTTTTACCAATGCTTTGCCGTCATACGATTAATCAGATCCGACATCACATCAAAAAATAATGATCGATTATGATGACACCATAATCGATCATCATCCACGACTAATCGTATGGCAAGGCATATAATTACAGTTCTGAATCACTGCCATCATTAAATATATAAAGTATTTCTACTCCACCGGGCTGTCTTCCTTTGCCACATATTCCAAGAAATCAAAATCGGCGTAATGCTTGTGTTTAACACGATCTGCACAGGTGATGCCTACCATTGTTCCGGTAAACTCTCCATATTTACAATACTCATCGGAAAACTTTGTGGTATCAAATGGGATGCCGATCTTTTCATAATGTTCCCCATCATACCCCCAATAAAACTGTGAATGTTTCCCTCGGATCTCCAATCGGAAATAGATCGGTACATCATCCACTGCTTTTCTTGTATTGACAAATTCTGTCTTCTCTCCATTTTCCAGAGCAATAATGGAAATTGCACTCTGTCCCAGCGTTTCGCTGTAATATTTCCGCAGATTGATATAATTCATATTATCATAATAAATGATAAGACCTGCCGAATGTTGATGTACCTCCGGCACAAACTCCATCTTTGTCGTTATCGTTGCATAAACACTTGTGAGCTTCCTTGCCAGAATACTCACCTTATTTAGAGAAGTTCTTGACTCCTGTCCCCTTAATCGGACATATCCTTTTCTAACATGAATGTCTGCAAAGCTCTGAGGCATGAGACGAGGTGCATAATAAAAGTTGCCAAGATCCGTTCCGTCAAAATCATCAAAGTCCGGTATTTCGGACACCTTATATTCCGGCAATTCACTTTCTTCGCAGTATTCCTTAGCAATATTGCTTCCGTCTGCCATGCGAAGCCAGCCATCCTCGGTCCATTTCATTTTCTGGATGGCAGTCTCTCTGCCAAGCGTACAGCGAAGCTCCGGGCGGAATGGTCTGGAGCAAAGATGTACCAGATATACCTCTCCAAGCTGCGTCTCCACATAGCTTCCATGACCGGCTTTCTGCAATACCACATCCGGGTTGAAATACTTTGGCTTTAAATGGTCCGGATCATGTCTTTCGTTGGACTCTATCGGATTAGACGTAACGATTGGATTCTGTGGATCTCCTTCATAAGGTCCCCATACATTTTTGGAACGCCCCATGGTTACACAATGATTATATCCGGTTCCTCCCTCGGCACACATAATATAATAATATCCATTTCGTTTGGTCAGATGTGGTGCTTCAATACAGCCTCTGTCTGTTCCACCCTTCCAGATCCGTTTTGGATACCCAATAATCTCCTTTTTCTCCGGATCATACTCAGAAACAGCAATCACTCCTGGTTTCTCATAGCCTTCTCTTGTCTCCCAATCCAAAGATACAATATATTTTCGCCCATCATCATCGTGAAGAATAGATGCATCGAAACCGGAGGAATGCAAATATACAGGCTCACTCCATGGTCCCTTAATATCCTTAGCGGTGATCAGAAAATTATCCACATCAAAATAACGTGCATTCATGGAATTCATCACACCATAGATCACATAAAACATATCCTCTGTCTCGCAGTAAGTCAGACATGGTGCCCAAATTCCTTTCGCTGATGGAAGTTTTTTTAGATCCGGATTGCTGTCATCTGTCAGCACATGGGTATAAAGCTCCCAGTTTTTCATATCGCGAGAATGATAGATCGGAATCCCCGGAAACCATTCAAAGGTAGATACGGCAATATAATAATCTTCCCCTTTCCGACAGATACAAGGATCCGGATTAAAACCTTTTAATATTGGATTTCTAAGCATATTTGTTTCCTCCATTTCATAAAAAATGTACTCTCGGTATCTTCTCAAAACGAGTCATTTCGGCTGCATAAAAATGATCAATGCATTTACTCCCTACTGATCACACCACTGACTATACTGTGGGCAGACAGAACAATTTCTGTTTCTTTTCCGGAAATCCGTATATGAACCGGTACTGCTTCTTCTCCACGGTTTAACAGAATCAATACAATTCTTCCATCCGGATTTTCCCATGCAGTGACATCTATCTCATCGGTATATCTGCTAAAGCCAAGACGCACTGCACCCGGTTGGATAAAATGCGCAAAATGCCAGTAGTAATCCGCACTCATCCTCTGCAGCAATTCCTTGCGTTCCTCATCAAACAAGAACGGTGCATCACAATAGTTTCCCACATGATTTGGTCCCCCCTCTTTATTTAAGAGGATGTTCCAATCATAAAATGCATTCAGACCATGATTCAAATTTCCAATCATATCATGAGCGAGTCGACCGGCATTGACCGATTCTGCAGCAGAATCAAACTTGTTGTATTCCAGGCAGCTTTCAGACAAAATAAGCTTTTTATCCGGGAACTGCTGTCGTACCAGATCCAATGCCTCAAAATGATCCCCACTGTACCAATGAAATGCCGTTCCGGCAATCATGCCATCTGTCGTCGCATCGATCAGATCGCAGGCTCTTTCAAAAACACGTTCCTTGTTGTGATCCCATATAAAGATCTCTACATGCTCCAGACCGGCCTGCTTCATCGCCGGGTATAAATGATCTGTAAGAAATTCTTTTTCCTGCTCTGCAGAATACACGCAGGAGTCCCAGAGCTGGACAGCCTTTGGTTCATTTTGTATTGATATACGCTCCACCTCATAGCCACGTTTTTCAAACTCTGTGATATAACGGCAGATACATTTTGCCCATAACGGATAATATTCCTTTTTTAAGCTTCCACCATTTTTTCGCGAATCATTTGTCTTCATAAATTCAGGCGGTGACCATGGAGACAACATGATCTTTAATGGTTTTTGTGCCATCTTCTGCGCGGCAGCAAGAAGCGGAAGAATATATTTCTCTGTGTCCGAAAAATCGAATGATTCCAGATCCTGATCCAGCGGATCGCTTATGGCAGAATACAAATGTGTTGAAAAATCACAGCTGTCCATATGGATCCTCACCTTCCGGTAATTCATATGGTCCGGATGAAAATACGTCGTAAGAAGTCTTTCTTGCTGCTCCGGATCCAGCTGTTGAAACACATAACCTGCCGCATCCGTAATAGCTCCGCCAAATCCTTCAAAGCTCTGGTATTTCACCTGCGGATAAACGTTTATCACCTGATCCTCCACACCGTCATCATCAACAAATTCTACTGTTTTTTCATATTGTTCAAGCTTTTTTACTCCAACACTTTCTACATAAGTCAGCTTCATTCTTTTCCTCCTTCTTTCTCCCGCAGAATCATAACACCCCAGTCTTTCAACGGCAAACTCTGCTCCTTTTTATAACACTGTCCGGTGAGAATATCCTCCACCATTTCAAAAGGACATGGAATCTCTTTCTCATCTTCGCTGTAATGAAGAATATAGTGGATATTTTCATGTTTATCATTGATCCCACTGCGAATGATCACCGGCCACATAATATTATCCTTAAAATAATTGTCAATGTGAGCGCATGCTATGGCATCCTTCAATATTTCTTTCAGCTTGTCCTTTGTTACGTAACAACCGACATAATATCCATATCCCTGACCAAAAGAATTCTTTGTAACCGCCGCATATTTTCCCCAGTATTTATGCTCATATTGTTCCATTACCTGAGCACTGTCCGGTTTTAGCAATTCTGCAAAATATAAAACCTGCTCTCCGGCAACCTTGATCCGACCCGGCTCAGTAAACTGGTTATAGCTCATACCAAAGCACTCGGTCATACCATGAGGCTGCGCATCCGGATACACGCTTAAATGACGATCTGCCACAAAGGACTTAAAGGAGCTGACAAGCACACCCCCTGACTGTACATACTTCTTTAGTTTCTGTACAAAGGTATCTGAAACACTGTATAACACCGGAGTGACGATCATCTGATATGGCTTATCCTCCTGATCAAATCGTTCTTCCATCTGATGAATATCTATCACATCACATGGAATATTCATTTCATACAGGCAGTCATACATCCGACGTACCACATCGTTATAGCTTAAATCTTTGTCAATTGGAAACCACCTGAAACCGGTTAAGGACTGATTATCTACTACCAGTGCCACCGGGCTTTTTCTTGAAATGCACAGGACATCCTTTCCGATTTCCGCTATCTCTCTTCCAAATGTTCCGGCTTCTTCATAAGCAGGATTCACAGCAAGATCATGGCTTAAAACACCTTTCCAGTATGTCTCATATCCATCATGAATGGAGTGCCAGTTCCAGTACATGATCCCTTCGGCACCACTTGCCAGATGGCTGTATCCCTGCAGTCGCAGCTGCCCCGGATACGGCGTCCAGTATTTAAATGCCTGTGCCTGGCATTCCAACACCAAATAGGAGCTATCCTTCAAAGTGCGGATAGCATCGCCGCCAAATGCAATTTCTGCCCCAGTCAGATCATCTTGTGTCGGATGGTAAATATCCGTTCCTGCAATCGTTACTGCCTTAGACGCTTCATAATGATTTATGTCCGGCTGCACTCCATAAGAATATCCATCCTGTGCAATATCCGCTCCGAATTTCTTCCATTCGAAATCAAAATTATGCGTAATGAACTGATCCTGCCTCTTATATTTCTTTACGATCTCGGACTGCCACATCAGATATTCTGCCGCCAGACTCCTCTGAAATTTGGCAAATTCACTGGCAAGCCCGCCGTGAATACATCCGGCCATATCCGGAAAATCTGACCAGTCATGGATCGAATTACTCCAATAACGCAGTCCAAACACATCATTTAACCGCTCTGTCGTATGAAACTGCTCTTTAAGATACTCCACGAACATTGCCTGTACCTCAGGAGAAGCAGTGCCGTAATGTTTTGTCTCGTTATCAATCTGAAAGCCGATAACACACGGATTCTTCGCTGTATGTTCGAGCAATCTACAAATCACATTTTCAGCACACTGCCGAAACACCGGATGAACAATATCCATGATCTGGCGCCGTCCATATTTTGCTCTGGTGTAACCATTAAATACCATCACCTCCGGGCATTTCTTTTCCAGCCAGGAAGGAATGGCATAAGTAGGTGTCCCGATCACTGCATACATCCCGGCTTTTTCTACCGCTGCAAGAACTTTGTCAACATAAGAAAAATCGAATTTCCCCTCGACCGGTTCCAAAGTGCTCCATGTCGACTCGGCAATACGGACAGTATTCATACCTGCCTCCTGCATCATGGCAATATCCTCCTGTAAACGTTCGTAGGGCATATACTCCGGATAATATGCTGCGCCAAATATTATATCATTTCTTTCTAAGTCTTTCATAACATTCCTCCATCACGCATAGATTCATATAAGACAGACCTTCCAAAACCATAATGATCTCGGAAGGTCTTTTTTATTAATAGAAAACTGCTGACAAATGCACGCTTTCTGTCAGATTACAAATTACTACTGATCATTACGATGCTTTCCCTGCTCCAGATCTGCGATAACCTGATCGTATTTCTTATCCAGATCAAAGAATACCATGCAGATTACGACGATCACAACCATTATAAATGGGATCCAAGCAAAGGACCAGTTGATCGCAGCCAATGCTTTTGCGGACTGTACTGCATTCTTTGCATCAAATCCACCGAAGCCTAAAACCCAGCCCAGTGCCGCAGTACCAATACCGGATCCAACTTTCATACAGAAAGAGGAAGCTGCGTTGCCCATGCCGGCAGTACCATAACCGTTGTACCACTCTCCATAAGTGATCGCATCCTGCAAAAGACCAAACATGGATGCTCCTCCACAGGCAAATCCCATACCCTTTACAACAGATAACACACAGGTAAGTGTTACATTTGTTGTAAAACCGGAAAGAAGGAATCCGATTCCGGAAACAGCCATTCCACACATAAACAGATTTTTCTTGGAAACCTTTTTCATGATAAACGGTGTCACAAACAGAAACGCAATCTGTGCCATAGACAGACAGTTTGAAATAATTGCATATTTCCCGGCATTTCCAACATTATATTGTGCAAAATATACAGCTGATCCGAAGAAACAGGACATCATAAAGTACATTGCAAAGATTGCGATTACAAGCAGTACCCAGTACTTATTTACAAATAATCCCTTGATCCCCTTGAAGAAAGAAATCCGATTCTCCTTTGTTTCTTTCTGATCGGAACCACTCTCTACGACACGTTCTTTACACATAAAGAATGTGAACATATTCAGGATTACAAATACGATCATTAAAACGATAAATGTCAGCGTCCAACCCTTCTGGGAATAAACATCTCCACCACCAAAAGCTGCTGTCATCTTTAATACGACCGTGTTGATCGTCATCGTACCTGCCGTTGCCAAAAGGTTACGGAAGTTGCCAAGAAGACCTCTCTCATACTGGTTGGTTGTCATCAATCCGTTAAGTGTAGCATACGGAACATTGATTCCTGTATAAAAGATCGTGGATACTAAGTTATATGTCAGGAACATATAAGCTAACTGTGTCTTGCCAACAAATGATGCCGGAACGGTAAACATCAGAACCGTACACACAGCCAGCGGAATACATAATCTGGCGATCCATGGACGGGCTTTTCCCCATTTACTATGGGTATGATCAATAATATATCCCATTACCAGATCTGAAATACCATCAAATATTTTTGAAATTGCAATGATCGAAGCGGCTGCTGCTGCACTGGCTCCCACAACATTCGTGTAATATACCAACAAAAATGCACTAATTGCAGAATATACTAAATTTCCTGCATAATCTCCTATACCATAAGCAAAACGCTCTAAAAAGGAAAGTCTTGCATTTGGATTCATCTTATTATTATTCATACTTGTTACCTCCTATTTTGTAATTTATTTGTCTAACGGAAACCATCCAAAATCAACACAACGTCCCAGATCCCAGCTGTCCCAGCCGACCCAGCCATCTGTGTTGACTGTATCTGTAAGCAACTTATAACTCCAGTAAAAATATCCGGATCCCTTATCCCAGGCCTCTTTCTGCATTTTTGCAACCGCCTGATAGATTTCCTTTTTCTGCTCCGGAGTATATGTCTCTACAGAAGCACCTTCCAGTCCGTTAAGAACAGTCTGTCCTCCCTTAGTATCCCAACCACAGGCAAGAGAATTAAACAGACACCACTCACCGCAGATAACCGGGAAATACTGCTGCATTTCCTCGATTTCCTTCATGAAGTGCTCTTTCACATATTTTTCGTATCCTTCTACTGTCTGCTCACATCCCATCATTTCTGCCATCATCAAATATTGATGGGTATCCAGAACGACATTTTTATACTTTTCTTCCCGCATAAAATCTTTCCAGATAGTAAGTTCGAATCCGTCGTGAATAACGATGTATTTATCCTCTGACAGATATTTTTCAATGCGGTCATACGCATCCAGATAAAACTTTCGGATGAATTCCACGGTGATCGGAGCGCTTCCTTTCGCCATCTCCTCGTCTACCGGTGGATATCTTTTCTGGATATTGAGAAGCTCCCATGCTCCCTGCAGTGCCGGTTCATTGATCAGCTCAATTCCCCAGAGTCCTTCTCTGTGTCCGTATCTTTGTGCCAGTCGTTCCAATACGGTATGAACAAATTCCACCTCTTCCGGATTCTGTGCCCATTTACACACGCCGCAGATTCCGCCATTATCAGATCCGTTCTGTCCCTCCGGTGCAGTATGCAGATCGATCAGTATCTTCAATCCATATTTTTCAGCCCAGTTGAATGCCTTGTCCAGATCCTCAATGCATCCAATAAACGGCTCTCTGTCTCCAAAAATAAAATATGGTACCGGAATACGAACCGCATCCAATCCCCATGATTTGATCGTTACAAAATCACGCTCCGTAATGTACTCACTGCGATGGATCTTGATCCTTGCCTCATACACCTCTTTTGACAACTGTCTTGGAAGCCAATACTCATCCTCTGCCGTGGTTCCTTCAAACAATGCCGGATTCATCCACTTTTCCAGAACAAGCCAGTTTCCTAAATTAACACCCTTCACTTTCATAAATGTTCACCCTACCTTTCTTTTTAGATATTCCGTTTCGGTTGTTTCTTAACTTGTGACTACATTTTATGATGGAAACGGGCTTATTTATATTAAAAATGTTAGATTTTTAACATAATTATCAGATAATATGATATACTTCATCTATAACATGACAGAATAGGAGGAACCCCTGATGCAAGATACCATTTTACTTCAATATCTTTCCAAAAAAATGCACACTCATGCATATAAATTAACCATCGACGGGGAAATTACTTTTTCCTGCTGCAAAGTCCTTGCTTTTCAGGATACCTATATCAAAGACAAGGATTTTCTGGACTTTTTACTGGAATCACCGCCACAGGGAATTCCTTGTCTACGATCCATCCGGCAAAAAGATATTTACGGCATCGTTACAGGCCACAATGCTATTTATATTGTCGGTCCTGTCAGTTTTGCCTCTCCTGTTTATCTGAACTGCGACTACAACGAACTAATGTTAGAAGAAGAAATTGAAAAATACGTTCCACAGGTCAATCCGGATGACTACCTGGAAGATATATTGTTTCTGAACCATATGATCACCGGAGTAGAATCAACAACCGAGCAGATCATAGAGACTAACTGCCTCAATCATGACCATACGGGAAAAGTACAAAAACACTTTAACGATATACTATTTGAAAACCATGAAAATAATGTCCATCATAATCCCTACGATCAGGAGATGCGGGAATTTGGCAGCATCGAAAACGGTGATCTGATCCAATTAGAAAAAAGCCTGCAAGAGGATTATGACGGAACGATCGGCACTCTTGCAAAAGATCCCTTGCGCAATCTCAAAAATCTCGGTATTGTTCTGGTCACTCTCGCAAGCCGTGCTGCGATCCGCGGAGGCCTCTCTCCGGAAATTTCCTTTTCTCTGAGCGATTCCTACATCCAACAGATTGAAGAGTGCAAGGATCTTGCCCTTGTCGCTCCCCTTGCCCACAAAGCAGAATTCCAATATGCTGAAATGGTTCATGAGATCAAAGAGAAGCAGAAAGGCATTTTGAAAAAACAGAAAAATCCCCGCATTAATAAATGCAAGGATTTTATCTTTTCTCATTTACATGACCGGATCACACTGGAAGATTTGGCTGCTGAAGCAGACTGTAACCCCAACTACCTCTCCCAGCTATTCAAGGAATGCGAAGGGATCAGTATATCCGGTTACATTCTTCAGGAGAAGATCAACCGTGCCAAAAATCTACTGATCTATTCCGATTATTCCTATATTGAGATCGCAACTTATCTGGGATTTTCATCGCAAAGCCACTTGGGAACCCAATTCAAAAAACACACCGGATACACTCTGCGTCAATACCGTGAAATCTACGGACGAAAGGAATGATCTAGCGTAATTCCCTCTTCAAAATGAAGCCGTTTGCTGCAGATCTCCAACGCAGGCAACCTATGGGATACAAACAACACCGTCTTATCCGTAAGCTGCTTCAGATTATCAAGCAGCTTTCGTTCCGTCTGCTGATCCAGCGCACTGGTGGATTCATCCAATATCAATACCGGACGATCCGCATATAGTGCTCTTGCAATGGCGATCCGCTGCATCTGCCCTTCTGAGAGTCCCGCTCCCTTTTCTCCAAGGATCGTGTCAAGCTGCATCGGCAGGTCATAGACAAAATCTGCACAGGCAAGATGAACCGCCCTCTTTAGTTTCTCGTCAGGATCCATATCATTTCTGTCAGCGTGATTCCTGTCGACACTATCCGTTTTCGGGCAGTCTGCAGTCCCATCCACCTTTGACTTTCCAAAGGTGATCACATCCCGGATGCTGCCTCCCATCAAAAAATTTCCCTGCGGTACATAAGCAAATAGTCTGTTCATATTCTCTATGGCAATACTTGTACCATTGTTCAAGATCACCGATATCGTTCCTGTCTGTGGACGGTAAATTCCCATCAAGAGCTTTAACATGGTAGATTTGCCACAGCCGGAAGTTCCGGTAACCGCCACAAAATCACTCTTCTTTATCGAGAAAGAAACATTCTGTAACACATCTCTTTTATGTTCGGCAATATCAGTATCTGCGCCATTTGCCGCTACAACATCACCTTCCCGCACTGTTGAACTGCCTGTATCCGCTTTCCCCGGATAACGGAAAGAAACCTGGTGAAAAGTAATCTCCCGGATCTGTTCCGCATATAGCTTCCGGATCTCTTCGATACTGCGACGCCCTGACTCCTCTATATCTTCATATTGCTCCACTTCCATCAGCCGCTCAGCACTGGCGATCATGGTATAATACCTTGGCACATATCCCCCCAGGCCGGCAAGAGGTGACTGGAGCTGCCCGATCAACTGGATCATAGCGGTCAGCGTACCAAAAGTCACATTTCCATGGATAATGCCATAGCCGCAAAATCCAATTCCCAAAAGATACATTCCATTGATCACAAGGCTGAATCCGCTATTACAAATGTTAGAGATCCACGCTTTTCTCATACGGGAGCTTTTATGAAGCTCCATCGTATCTGCCGCCTGTTCCACCGCTATATTTTCTGCTCCAAAGACACGGACCACAAGCATGCTGCTGATCCGCTCCTGTAGATACATTCGGACTTTCCCGTCTTTTTCCTGAACATCCTTGTGAAATCTCTTGAGCGGTTTTCGAAGTACGACCGTAATCACCAAAAAGAGTATTCCACCGGGGATCATGATCACTGCCAGTCCCGGCTGTAAATATAGAATAAGCACCATAGAACCCACCAACCTTATCAGCATCCCCAAAAATCCCGGTAAAATGTCCGTCATGCCGTCCGCACAAACAACAGTGTCTGATGTAAGGCGATTCATCCACTCCTCCGAATGCTTCAAACTAACGCTTCCATAATCCTTTGTCAGCAGGGAATAAAACATCTCCTGCTTCAAGGTGTTTTCCATGCTGCTTCTGGTATATTCCGAAATCTGTCTCGTTATGATGCGGATCGCAAGTTGGCTTAAAACAAGAAGTCCAAACCCTATCATTCCCATCACAAAACCATGGCTGTCCTTTGCTACAGCACGGTCAACCATCTGCTTCATTACAAGGGCATAACAGACCCCAAGTCCACTCACGATAATTTCAAATATGGCCAACAGCACAACAAAGGAACGGTATTTCTTTGTCACTTTTCTAAGCCATGTAAGTGTACTTTTTTCTTTCACCGATACCCTCCGATCCTGTGACACCATTCTATTCTGCCGGAACAAACGGAAGCTCAATCGTATCCGAATCTTTCTCACCGCTATCCTTACTGCCAGATTCCTTGCTATCGTTATTTTTACTGCCGGAATCCTTGCTGCCAGATTCCTTGTTGCCGGAATCCTTGCTGTCAGAATCCTTGCTGTCAGAATCCTTGTTGCCGGAATCCTTGCTTCCAGAATCTATGCTATTATTATTTTTACTGCCGGAATCCTTGCTGTCAAAATCCTTGCTGTCAGAATCCTTGTTACCGGAATTTTTGTTATCTGAATCATTCTTACCGCTATCCCTGCTCGTATCATCCTTCTGATCGGATGAAGCTTTGGATGGCATATTGTCATCCACGGATGTCGGATCTGTTGCTGTCTGTTCTGACCTATCCGATTCCTTTGCAGTATTTTGACCGGACTGCCTCATCACTACCGCAGCGACAATGACTGCCAGCATAACCACAAGACCAATCGCCGTAATAATCATTGTTTTTTTCTTATTTTTCATAGCCGGTCTCCTAACATTATCTTCATCATTTTCCTGAAACCGGCACAAATGGCAACTCCGGATTATCTATACCACTTGTTGTAATAATATCCTCCGTTTCAAACTCTACAATCTCCATCTCCGGTGTTTCGTATCTCTCTTTCATAATCTGATACTCCTTTCATTTTCGTATGAATTATTCTATGTCGATGTCCATGTGCTCTTGTTACCCAGTTGCCCTGATCATTCTCTTACTAATTGGATCGGCATACAGACTTTGCGTTATATGCATAAGCACTGAATGCTTTTACCAGTGTCACCAGATCATCCTCATAAGTCCCCTCTGCAGCATGTAATACCTGATAGCAGTACATCATTGCACAGTAATCTCCGCTCAATGTGTTCGTGCCATCAGTTACGGTAAATGTTTTCGAATTTTCCAGCTCATTTGCCCTGATATTTTCCAGAGACAGGATATAATACTGACCTCGTTTCACCGGGGTGATCTCTTTTCCGTCAACTGAAAATGTCAGCTTTGATACATCAATTCCTTCCTTCGGTTCATAGAAGATATTCAATGTGGTTTCCGATTTTAACACCATACTAAATCCGGCAAATTGTCCAAGCACATCGTCTTCAGCCTTTTTAGCAGCAAAATCATCCATATAATCTGAATCCATACCAGATATGTCATTGGAAGGATTTAACTCCTTATTTGCTAGATCATCCACCGCCACTTTGAAATACTTCTGCGAACATGCACCATAATCCAACATAGTCAAAACAAAAGGAATTGCTTCTACATACAATGAACCATTCTCAATTATGTATTGCGCATAGTCTCTGACCGTATATGTATATTTTTTTCCGCAGTTTCCATTTCCGTCAAACATCTGCGCTTTAATGTCCCGTGTCATCTCATAGGATGCTACCTCACACGGAAATCTGTAATATGTTTTCTCTGCATTGATCGTGGTATTCGTCTGTGCCTCGGAAACCAGTACTTTCGTAATAGTTCCATTTGGAAGGGTAAACTGCATATACGCATCCTTATCTGCGATAATCTTATTCGACAACTCCATGTAGAAGTTGACGCCGATATTACCGGTAAGACTTAAGGAATAACCGGCAAGCTTCGCACCGATGCCATCAATGATTGCACCACAGTCATCACATTTTCCATCATTGTCCGCATCCGGATGGTCACCATAGGTACTCTTCTCTGTATTGGAATATTCATAGGACACTGGCTCTCCCGGTTTGCCCTCACATCCGTTATAAATAGCGTTCTTGTAAACTTTAGCTCCACCTAAGGTCGGATAATTGTCTGTTCCGATGGTCTGTCCCCAGATGGAGCCATCGTAAGTCACAGTGTCATCACCTTCTCCGGTTGAGCAGCCCTGTGACAGGAGATACGCAACTTCACCGGTCTTGTACTGCTCTGTTGTTTTTCCCTCAATTTTTGTAGTCGTTCCGCTATTCGTGCCTATCGCAGCTCCTGTATAAATGGTGCTGTCATAATAACAGTTTGTGATGGTTCCTTTATTTAAATTCATTCCAATCACACCACCAACATATGAGCCTGTTCCATTGACCTCGCCTGTGGCATTACAGTTTATGATGGTCCCGTTTATATTATATCCGTTCACTCCTCCTACATATGATTGACCACTGACAATCCCTGTGTTATAGCAGTTTGTAATTGTTTTTTTATTTTCTCCGCTCACTCCTCCTACATAATATTCTGTTCCACTGACTTTGCCTTCGTTATTACAGTTTATAATTGTTCCGCTATTTTCTCCGCTCACTCCTCCTACCCATTCATGGCCTTTGACAATCCCTGTGTTATAGCAGTTTGTAATCATTTTGCCATTATTTCCGCTCACTCCTCCTACAAATAATTGACCTTTGACAATCCCTGTGTTATAGCAGTTTGTAAGGATTCCTAAATTGCATCCACACACACCTCCAAAAGAACTGGCACGATCTGCTGTTCCATCAACCACGCCTTTATTATAACAATTGGTAATTGTTGAACTATTATATCCACACACGCCTCCAACCTGGCTAAAACCACAGAAATAAGAATCCAAAATTCCTACATTTGAAATCTTACCTCTGTTATAACCAAAGAAGCCTACCTCTTCTGTATTCTCTTGCTTAAAATACAATCCACTGATTGTGTGGTTTTGCCCTTCAAATATACCAGTGTATGGACTTGCGCTAGTGGCAATCGGTGTCCATTCCTTGAACGATCCCTCATTCAGGGTTCCATCCGGCTTCAGAACATTTTCATTCACAACAATATCCTTGGTCAGAACTGCATTTGCTGATGTATTCTGCGGCACGCCCGAAAGTGTTCCATTTACAAGTCCTGCAAACCAGTAAAGCTGACCTGCATTACTGATCTCGTAAACCGCATCCTTGCTACCGTCCCCATCTATATCATACTTGTCTGTGGTGAGATCTGCCGGCTGGTATACCTCATTACATGCACAGAAACCATTCTCGCCGATGCTGTGAGATTCCGTTTCTTTCGTTACATATCCGATCGGACAGTCTTTGCATGCCACATTTTTTATATGTTCATTGTCATCTTTCCAAGTGTATGTAACATCACCGTCTTTGTTATGTGTATGCTCTTCTCCATCTACCAAAAGGCTCGCACCATCTGCCAAAGTGAGTTTCTCCGGATTGGTAATGCTCGCACCACTCTCAAATTCAATGCTTTCTCCACTTGCAATCGTTAAATCTTCTTTTAAAGTGGCTGTACCATATACATATGTTTTTGTTACATTAACTTCCTTCTCATAGTCTTTCCATTGCTTTGTGATGACAGAGTTGCTACTATCAACATTTTTTATTACAGAATCTTCTGGATATGCTTCATATGTTTTACCAATTTCCGCCAGAATCTGGCTGTCTGATATGGTAATTCCATTCTTTGATGAAATTGCCCCCGCCATATCCTCGGTACTCTTAGCTTTAACATAACTATCCTTTATACTTACTGTATTACCCAAAATTGCATCATTAATTTGATTATTGTTCACAGCAATATGACTATTTTCAATCGCTAAACTCCCATGACATCTGATCTCGGAAGTTTCCACCGTTGCTCCCATTATACTTAGGTTACGTGGCTTCCTTGTGCTTCCTGCAAGGATACTTTCACAAATCAGACTTCCGTTATTATCACTCTTTATTGTCAAAGTATGCTCATTCTCACTATTTCCCGGTTCAATTTGAATATACTGCTCCACGTTATTGGTTCCTGATAACAGAATCGAAAGATCCCTATCGCAACTCAAATTAGTAATAGACACACCTTGCAGTACCAACTGATTCTCTTCACCGTCATAATACCAACCATTTCCCTGATATATTGTATTCTTATTATCTTTTCCATCGTCTTGAAGTTTTCCATCCCAAATAACTGCTATAGTAGTGCCATCGCCTACATACAGATACTGAGGGGCATTTTCTGCCAAAGTAATTCCCGTAGTCTCCTCCGCCTTCGCATTCATCACGCCCCAGCCGCTGACATCCACCGCCGACAGCACCATAAGCGCTGCCATTGCTCCGGCAAGTATCCGTCTTGCTCCTCGTTTTCTTTGTTTCATATCTTCCTCCCTTTCTAATATTACATATCCACCAGATCAGACCACTTCCTTATTCCTTTCATCGATTTTCGGAAAACGGCACAAAAGGTGTCTCCGGCTCACCACTTGTTGTAATAATATCCTCTGTTTCAAACTCTACAATCTCCATCTCCGGTGTTTCGTATCTTTCTTTTATGCTTGTTTACCTCCCTTTAATTCTTGTTTTTGTAGTATTCATATTCTTGTGCACAGCTGCCATATGCATAAAGTGCCTCGACAACTTCTCTGAGTGATTCAATATTATCTATATTATCACATGCACTGCTCATGATCGTGTACGCATAACTGGTTGCGCCATATTTAAGTACTGCCTGTTCCGTATCAGACAAATTCACTTCAAATACATACTTCTTCTGCAGCTGACTTGCTTTTATTCCGTGCAATGTGATCTTATAACAGTTCCCTTCATTGACTTTTGTTACCTCATACTGATCCTTTGATATTTGATCTGTATTACACCAAATTGCAAACATATCTTCCTTCACTGTCACATCATCCGCAAACTGCACAGAAACACATAGATCTGTCGTAGAATTCAATGATAAATACGCGGATTTAAATGTAACTTTAGCGTTAGCACACTTAACAAAAGCTTTATTTGCCTCCTTCGTTATATTATTTATAATGCTTGTGTCATTAAACACTGTTCCTGTCAGAGTCAAGCCATCTGACGCAAGCTTATCTGTCTTATATCCAAAATATTTCTGTGCCGCACCACCATAATTCAACATGCCTTTTACAAGCTGAACAGTTGCACTGCCATAGTTACTTCCCTCTGCAGACGTATGTGACAGGATATAATCTGCATACTCTTTTACGGTGTATGTATACACCTTTCCCTTCTTTTCACCATTGTTACCAATCATCTGTGCCTTTATATCTGCCGTCATTTCTTTGGCAGCCACTTCACAGGTAAAGACATAATACGTCACGCCATCCTTTACTGTTGTATCGGTTGTGGCGGTCGAACCGTCTTCATGAGTTCCCTTTACATATACCTTTGATGTCGTGCCATTTGGCAAGGTAAAATTCAAATATGCGGATTCATCATTGACAACGTCATCCGTCAACTCCATGTAGAAGTTAACGCCGATATTACCGGTAAGACTTAAGGAATAACCGGCAAGCTTGGCGCCGATGCCGTCAATGATCGCACCACAATCATCACATTTTCCATCATTGTCCGCATCCGGATGGTCACCGTAGGTATTCTTCTTTGTATTCGAATACGCATAAGATACTGGCTCTCCCGGCTCGCCCTCACATCCGCTATAAATAGCATTCTTGTAAACTTTAGCTCCACCTAAGGTCGGATACTTGTCTGTTCCGATGGTCTGTCCCCAGACTTCATCGGACTGGTCAAGCTGTAAGAGATACGCAACCTCACCGGTCTTGTACTGCTCTGTCGTTTTTCCTTCGACTTTTTCGGTTGTTCCCATATCATCGCCTATCGCAGTTCCTGTATAAACGGTACTGTCATAATAACAGTTTGTGATGGTTCCGTTATTGTAATTACCTCCACTTAATCCTCCTACAAATTTACCTGTTGCTTTGACTTCACCCGTGTTATTACAATTTGTAATACTTGAGCTATCATTATCTCCACTCAATCCTCCTATATACTGACTCGTTCCTCTAACTTCACCTGTGTTATTGCAGTTTGTGACGGTTCCGCCATTGGAATTTTTTCCGCACACGCCACCTACATACGATTTACCGCTGACAATACCTGCATTATTACAGTTTGTAATTGTTCCGTAATTACTTCCACTTACTCCCCCTACGCTATCATCATCTTCACCAACGTTCCCCTTATTGCTGCAATTTGTTATTGTTCCGTAATTACTTCCACACACACCTCCTACAGTTTCACTTCCTCGGACAATACCTGTATTATAGCAATTTGTTATTGCTCCCTTAGCAGTGTTAGATCCGCACACGCCTCCTACCTGCCATCCCTTATAGGGTTGACCATAGAAATAAGAGTCCAAAATACCTACATTAGCAATCTTACCACTGTTAACACTGAACAATCCTACAAAACTAGTCTCTTGCTTAAAATACAATCCACTGATTGTGTGGTTTTGCCCTTCAAATATACCAGTGTATGGACTTGCGCTAGTGGCAATCGGTGTCCATTCCTTGAACGATCCCTCATTCAGGGTTCCATCCGGCTTCAGAACATTTTCATTCACAACAATATCCTTGGTCAGAACTGCATTTGCTGATGTATTCTGCGGCACGCCCGAAAGTGTTCCATTTACAAGTCCTGCAAACCAGTAAAGCTGACCTGCATTACTGATCTCGTAAACCGCATCCTTGCTACCGTCCCCATCTATATCATACTTGTCTGTGGTGAGATCTGCCGGCTGGTATACCTCATTACATGCACAGAAACCATTCTCGCCGATGCTGTGAGATTCCGTTTCTTTCGTTACATATCCGATCGGACAGTCTTTGCATGCCACATTTTTTATATGTTCATTGTCATCTTTCCAAGTGTATGTAACATCACCGTCTTTGTTATGTGTATGCTCTTCTCCATCTACCAAAAGGCTCGCACCATCTGCCAAAGTGAGTTTCTCCGGATTAGTAATACTCGCGCCACTCTCAAATTCAATGCTTTCCCCACTTGCAATCGTTAAATCTTCTTTTAAAGTGGCTTTACCATATACATATGTTTTCGTTACAGTCTCTTTGGTATCAGCATCTTTCCATTGCTTTGTGATAACAGAGTTACTGAAGCTACAATCGCTTAGTACAGGTTCTGGACAGTCTAAAGCACGACTAACCACAATCTGGCTTCCTGATACATTAATTGGTTGATTTGACCTAATCACCTTACCTTCGTATCGTTCTGTTGTTGCTTTCGCTTCAACATAACTGTCTACTATTTTGATCTTGTCACCACTGATTACCGTTGAATAATCATCATTGGCTACCACATGACTATTTTCAATCGTTACGCTACCGCTGCAATCAATTTCGGAAGTCTCCAGCGTTGCTCCTATAATATTTAAATTACTATTTAAGCCATCGTCACCTACACTGATTGTTCCGCAACTTAGACTTCCATTATGATTGTTACCATTTATTTCTAATGTAGGCACAATTCCGCTTTCTGTTAAAATACTTTGAATCAACATTTCTGATTTCATAGTATTTGTTCTGGATAAGATAATCGAAAGATCACCATTCATACTTGTAATATGTCCAGAAATAGACGCATTTTCCAGTACAAGTTGATTCTTCGTGCTGTCATAATACCAATTGGTTCCCTGATATATCGTATCATTACCAGAGACTTCATTATTTTGAAATTTCCCATTATCAATAATTTTTGTTGAGCCTATCGTCAAATATTGAGGTTTTTTTCCTGTTGCGGTCGTTTCCGCCGTCTCATCAGCATCTACAGTCAGCACCTCAAGCTCTGCATCTGCAATTTCATTGCCACTGACAGCTTCCGTCACTTCTGCCGCATAAGCCATATTCCCTGTTCCTACTGATGGAACCATTGTCACGGCCATAGCTGCTGACAGCAAGACTGCCATGCTTTTCTGCATACATACTCTCTTACCTGCTCTTTTTTTACATTTCCTTTTCCTCATCCTCATCCGTTTCTCCTTCTCACATAATTCCTGTTTCTATATTCTTTCCCTTCTTCACGATACTTTACGTATCAAATTCAGCATAACAAAATGCTGCTATTTTGTCAATTTATACCAAAAAATCCACAGCACCTTTCTTTTCACAGATGCTGTGGATCTAAATCTTTATTTACTTTTGTTACTTCAATTTGTTTCTCTCACAAATTACATACGGCATATAATGGTATGTTTTCCATCCAGCCCTGATCTGCATACTGCCGCGTTGAAAAGCGTACCGCTTTCTCCGGATGGTACTTATCACAATATGCTTTCAGACTTTGTGATCTGATATTTGTTTCCGCTTTTACCTCTATTGGAATTATATTTTTCCCTTTCTGGATCAAAAAATCCTGTTC
>ERZ773188.1807-NODE-1807-length-22582-cov-4.868513_pt1 | contig 22582 bp, 25 predicted proteins | sample MGYA00581011_ERZ773188 | MGnify/ENA primary metagenome ERZ773188 (study PRJEB29015, sample SAMEA2737798) | human gut metagenome | biome: human gut; feature: human-associated habitat; material: faeces | place: China | collected 2012 ...
TCAACGTCTGCGTGGTTTGTGGCGTACCCGCGGGCGTGTCCTTCCGAATGGGAAAGAATAACGCCGTCTTTCTCCGGGTTCCACCCGAACTTCTGGCACAAATACGCGAAGTATTCCACGGCGTTTCTGTAATTTTTCAGAACAACCGCCTTCGTGTTGCTGCCGTCGGAAAGTTCGATCCACGACGCGCCGCCGGTATATTTAATCGTGGCCGGCTCTGTCATTTCTACGCCGATATGGGTATTATTACAACTTCCCTTCGGTCCGCTGCCGCCATGCCAGTTTCTAACGGCCGTTTTCTTTTCCGGATCGATCGGAAGTCCCACGTAAACTTCCCCGGTGTGCTGAATAACCGCGTGAACGCCTGCGCCGGCGTCTGCGCGGTTCTCGTTGTTAATTATGTTCATTGCTTTTTCGCAAGGGCAACCGATAGAATGAAGATAAGGGCCGATCGGTTTGATCGTGCGCCCGCCTGTCAAACACGGGCTTTTCTTCATGGTTGCGTCAATGATTTTAATATTCATATTCTGCCCCGCTTCCTGTGTGTCGTACTGTGTCAAGTTCCATTTTTCTATAATGGAACATATTTTTGAAACGTAATTATTGTCCGTCGCATAGCCGCCGGCCTTTACGATCTGGATCGCTTTCTTGTAGTCTCTTTCGCCCACAAGTCCCGCGTATCGAAGGACGCTTCCTTTCTTCGCTCCCGCTAAGTAATCGGAATGATCCTTGATACTTTCGGCCATGCTCTCATATTTTCGGAACGCTGCCGTTATTGTGTAGACTTCGCCGTTCGGCTTCTGTTCGTTCGTTTCCTTTGTGTAAGTCTGGCCGCCCCAATCGGACGGCCAGTTATTGCCGGAAAGTTCGGCTTTCATTCCGAAAATATTATTCGCGTTCACTGCAAGTTCTCTTGTACCATACCCGCTTTCAAGTATTCCCTGCGCTGTCGTGAGACTTGCAAGGATCCCTGTTTTTGCCATATCGGCGCGGGCCTGTTCCCCTAACAGTGAAACAAATTCTTTTTTCGTCATTTTGCCGCCCCTTCTTCCTGCGCTGCTACCTCTTCCAGTGTTTCCGGTTCTTCCGCTTCTTCGTCTGTCGGAAGTTCGTCTGTGTACTTCTGCAGAAATGCCTTTACAGTCTGCCAGATCTTCTTTACCGGAAGGCCGCAAAGATACATATTTTTCAAAATGCTTATGATCTCATAGGCCACAAAAAGGATCGCGAAGAACTCCATTGTTCCGATCCTGTCTACTGCCATTACCGCGCGCACTTCCTGCGGAATGAAGCCGATCAGGTTTACCGCTACAATATGATCCACCGTAACCAGTGCAAGAAGGCAAACTAACATTCCGCATTTTCTGATCGCGCCGTTGATCCCGAAATTAGAATTGAACCTTCTTTCCTTGATCGCGCGAAGAACTCCGAAAATCGTATCAATCACCACCGCGATCAAAACTAACTGCAAAAATGTGTTTCCCGCTGCTTCCGCATAGATATGAATTAACTTTTCCATGTTTTTCACCACCTTTCTTTTATAAAGATAATAAAAGGAAAGGGCGGCAATTTCTGACCTGTTTTCAGGCCGACGCCTTCCTTTCCTTGATTTCTTTTATTTTCTCCTGTGTTTCCTCTATCAAAATATAGCTGTCTGCGTGTTTCATGTGGCCGAACCTGCTTTCGATCGAACGGTCGAAGTCTTCCAGTTCTACTTCCCCGGTGTCGAAGGCTTTTAATAATTTCTTTAGGCGCCGCATGGCGTCCTTTCTTACCCTCTTGTGATCTTTGAAGTGAATATACCCTACGAAGTTTATTCCGTTCTTTGCTGCAAGGATCGTTGTCTTCGGGTTCAGTTCCAGTTTTAATTCCCGGCGAAGAAATTCTTCTATCAGTTCCAGAACGTGCCGCAACTCTTCCGGATCCTCTGATAATATTATAAAATCGTCCATATAACGAACATAATATTTCATTTTCAGGACGTGTTTTACATATTGATCCAGTTTGTTCAAGTATACATTCGCGAATAACTGTGAAGTAAGGTTCCCGACTGGTATTCCCACGCCCGGCGGGAAAATGCCGTTGTGATCTATGATCCGATCCAGAATTTTCAGAAGTGCTTTATCTGAAATATACCGCCGGATCTCTTTCTTTAATACGTCGTGCGCTACGCTCTGGAAATAGTGGTGTATATCTCCCTTTATTGCATAGATTTTCTTCCCCTGTACCACTTCCAGTTCATAAAGCCATTTTGAAAGGGTGTCGCTTGCTTCGTGCGCACCCTTCCCTTTCCTGCAGGCGTATGAATGGAAAATGAACCGCTTTTCAAAAATCGGTTCAATGATATTTACAATCATGTGTTGAATTACACGATCGAAGAACGGAAGCGCCATAATAATTCTTTCTTTTGGCTCCCACACTTTGAAAATTCTATACTTTCCCGGCGTATAGTCACCGCTTTGTATGGCGTCTATTGCTTTTTGAAGGTTGTCTTCCCTGTTCTGTTCAAACTCCAACACTTCCGGGCGAAGTCTTTTACATTTCCGGGCCTTCATGTGCGCTTTGATCGCGTTCGGGAAAGTACAGATTTTACCTATTAAGTTTTTAATTGTTTTCATGTTTGCCCTACCGCATTTCACCCCATTTCAGGCCTACTTTTCGGCGGTGCCTTTGTTCTTTCGTCCGGCTTCTCTCCGGAACGGGAACGGCCTTCCGGCCGTCTGTGCGAACCGTCTGACTATATATTTTGATTATTCATATATAACCCTTGCCGTGGATCCGGAGATCGCGCGGTCTATGCGATTTTACAAGTCACACACGCACCACACGCCAATGTTGCCGTTGACGTTCCACGGGTAATTGTTGGCGTTGACCGCGCGCGAACCGTCGTGAACGCCGTTGTTCCAATTGCCGCCGCCAATGAGCGCGTGAAGTGCGAATTAACGGTTGCCCCAAATTTTATTATTTTCTCTTATTTTCTGCGATCGACTTTATCAGGCCGCCGATCTGCGCGCCGATCGCTCCGGTCTGTTTGGCACAATAGAAATAGGCGTCTTTGTTCATGGCCGAATATCCCAGATCGTAAGCAAGTCGGATCTTTCGTACCAGTCGTCTTTTTAAGCGGTCGGCCGCGTACAAGTGACTTGCTACCTTTGTGATCTCAAACATTTCTATTTCGTCCAGTATTCCGTCGATACTTTCCCGAATATCCTTTTGCAGCGTGAATTTTTCATAGTGCGGAAATTTCTTCATTTTCTCATGAAGGTACACTGAAAAATCATAGGCCATTTGGTGCGCTTCGGTGTGGGTGTAGTCCATTTGTGCGGTTTCCTCTTTCCCCTGCGTCGCGCTTTTACTTCTGCTTTGATATGCCATGTTTTATTCTCCCGGAAAATAGGGGCTGCCCTTTCGGGCGCCCCTTCTGCTTACTGCGCGTCACACACGCACCACACGCCAATGCCGGCGCTGACGTACCACGGGTAATTGCCGACGCCGACCGCGCGCGAACCGCCGCGGGCGCCGTCGGCCCAACCGCCGCCGCCAATGGACTCATGAAGCGCGGTATCTGACGGAATATAGGCTTCACCATAGCCCGCGCCCAAAACGTCGTACTGGCCCCATGTAGAAGCCGTAGGATCCAGACAAAATTCATCAAGCCACTTCCAAACATTACCCACCAGATCGCGGATATTAAGCGCCGAAATAGCGTTCGCAACATATCCCGTTTTCTGGCGTCCAGTGTTTCCGGTTGCGCTCCATGCGTAGGTGTTGTTTCCGTCCTGACCTTCCGGGGATCCTGCTGCTGCCTGGCAAAATTCTGCATAGGTCGGAAGTCTCTTTCCTACGCGGCGGGCTTTCTCGTTTGCAATATACCAGTTCAGGCCTTCCGTTCCGGTGATCGGGTTTGCGTTATACTTCGACTGCAGGCCCTGACTTCCATTATCGGAAGAAAGGTAAATATCGCCCCACAATCCATTCCCAAGGTAAACCATGCCGGAAGGATCGTCGCACTTCGGGCGGTGCTTTGTGGTCCATACGCTGTTCGGAATAATTCCGTTGTATACGTTACCCTGCCAGCCGCTGCCGTTTTCTGCTCCGCTGCTGTTGATCGGGTTTCCAAGCGCGTTCACATAGCGACACTTCCCGTAATGGAAACCACCGATCTTTCTGCTGTTGTCCGCTGTGTACCCGGAAGGGTAAGTGGAATTTTTGGAAATTGCAAAAACTTCGTCGCGGTCCACGGTGTCGGATCCGTTGGTCGGATCGCAACAATAAATATAGTAGTCCGTTCCCATTTCAAACCCGGAACCGGTGTCAAGGTTTGCCGTTGTAAGGTTTGTTAATACTGTTTTGAATACAGAAGAACCGACGGCGATCAGGACACCGGCCGCGATCGTGATCTGGTTCGGTGTGGCTGCTCCCGCTGCTGTGATATACTGCGCCTTCTGTGATACAATGTCGCTCATGGCTGACAGTTTTTCCGTGGTGATCTTCGCCTTCGTGTTCATCTTTGTTTCATCATAAAGAAAAAATTTCATGTGTTTTTCTCCTTTCTTACTGCTGCAGGTCTGCTTTGATTGCTTCCAGTTCTTCTTCCGTCATTCCTAACGTGTCGTAAACGGAAGGTGTGTTCGTGATCTTGATTGCTTCGGAACCGGCCGCGATCGTTCTCGAAAGTGTGATCTTTGTCTTTTCCTTCTCTGCCTTTCCGGATCCGTCCGGTTCTCCGTCGATATGCTCCACGCTCTGAATGGTTGCAGTTACGCCGCCGGCCGTAACCTTTGCGCCTGCTGCCGCTTCGTTGCAATATGTAACCGTCACCGTCTTTTTATCCTCTGATAATTCGCGGATCGGGCAAATAATAAAATTCTGGTTTTCGATCGCTTCGATTGCTTCCAGAAGGTCGGCCGCCTGCAACTGTCCGGCGTCCACCATGTCTTTACAGTTCTTCACGTCCTGCGCTGTTTTTAATACTTTCGGAAATCCTTTCATAGTGTCTTTTTCTCCTTTTCTTAATTTTTAGATACATGCGCGCCAACATAGCCGCCAACGGCTGCGAAAGCGTTTTTGTCATAAATGGTGAAGTTCAACGTTTCCGTTGTCTGTGTGTGGTCCAGAACGAAGGTTTTCGGGATAATTAACAGGTTGTCGGCCTGCGGCTCTACTTTGTAGGTCCCCGGCTCTGTCAGGTAGGTTTTGCCGCCTGCTGCATACGTCGCCGTTGTAACCGTTCCGGAATTTTCGTTCGTAATGTCGATCAGGATCGCCGCTGTTTCCTTTGACTGGTTTTCAAACATGATCTTCGTTGCCAGATTTTCAAAGTTTGCCTGCAGCGCATTTACCGAAAACCACAACGCGGTCGCCGCGTCTTTCGATAACTGATCCTTGATCTGGTTGTAAAGATCCGTGAAAAGTTCTTCCTGCTGCCCCGCGTAGGTTTCAAACTGACTTTCCATGTTGTGAAGGGCTGCTGTTCCCTGATCCTCTAAGTTCGTGATCGTGGACTGGTAGGCGTTGAACTCTTCCGTGATCTGTGCCTGATACTTCTGGAAGAACGCCTGAAACTGTGCTGTGATCTGTGAAAAATCAATTTCTTTTACGGTTGCCATTACCCACCCGCAAACGTCGGCGTTCATTCGTGTATCTGTTATATTGTCCTGTGTGATCTTGATCGCTCCAACTTTCACCCTAATTTCTGCCAGCTTCAGATCGTGGATCGCTTCGGTCCTTGTAATTTCCGGTGCTACCGGGTTTTTGCTGAAACCGCCGGTTTCGATCAGAATATAAAAGTCGCGTTCCGTGTCGTCCCTTCGCAAGATCACGTTGTCGATACGGGCCAACGTTCCGGACGCTTTTTCAAGGGTGAAGATCTGCGCCTGTTCAAAATGCTTTGTCTTTCCCTTGATATTTGCATAACCGCCGCCGACGCTTATATTCATACCGTCGCCCGTGGCCGTCACGGCGAAGCAATTATTAAAAACGCCGGTTGTGAAGAATGGTAAAAGCCATTCGCTCATGCTGTCGGCATTGTAAACGCGGTCGCCGTTTCTGGAATTGTAGAAATTCGCATACTGTCCCATTTATTTGTCGCTCCAATCTATTTTTTCGGGTAATGCGTCGCCCATGGTCGGTACTACATACATTCCCCCGTACTCATACACTTCTTGAAGTTCTGTGATCCTCTGATTTAATACAATCCCCCATTTCTTTTTCTTTACGGTCACAATGTCCCCCAAGTCGTAATGTGTTTTATATTTGAAATTTATGTCCGCTTCGGTTTCGCACTCCACACTTTCAGAAACAACATTCGCCGCCAATGCTTCCCGGCCGCGTTGTGCCAGTGCTGCTTTGTATGCTGCGTCTGTCAATCCTTCGCTTTGAATGTCCTTCGCGTCCACAAAAATTTCCCGAAGATCTAACCCGGTGCCGCCGCCAACTTCCACATATACGCGGGCGGCTCCTTCGCCTTCCCCGCCGACGATCGCTTTTGTCCTGTACTGTTGATCGTTGTATTTATAAATAACGTTGTTTAGGTTGTTGTAACTCTCCGAAAAGATAACGCGGGAATTGATACCCTGCGCCGTGGTCCTGTCGGTCCCTTTGTAGGTTTCAAATATAATTTTCCTGTTCCGGAAGTCTGGCCGGAAACGATAACCGATCGTTCCGGCCTTTGCCAGTTTTGTTTCGTAGGTCATAAGGTTTTTCATAGTCGCTTGAAACTCTACTGTTTCTGTGAAACCATTTAAGGTTCCCAACTCCACAAGCGGGATCGCCGTCACTCCTGAAAGAAGGTTCCTCATGGCAACTTCTATTTTCCCGGAAAAATTCACGGTTGATTTTATCAGGCGTCGATCCATGTAGGACGAAAGGAAGCGGCCTTTTGCTGTGATCTCGTTTTTCAGATCGCTTTCTTCGTTCTCTATGTCTTCAATCACTCCCGCTTCGCTGCTGCCACGTTTGGAAAGAATATTTCCTTTTGCCAGTAAGCGAAGGTTTTTTTCTGTGATCGGGGCGTGGATCTCGAAATTTCCCGGTTCGTAATATTTCCGTGTCCAGATCAGAGAAGTGTGGTTTTCGATCACTCCCTTGAAATTCAGATCGCGATCGTAAATTCTTACTTCCATATCACACCCCCAAATAACGGAACCTGTAAGAAACGGTAACGTTCAGGTAATCTTCGCCGGCGTCTGCCGTATATCGGATCGTGTTTGTTCCATGCTGCAACTGTATAAAGTCGCTGTCTTCGTCCAGATACTCGTTGATCTCCTGTTTTACGCCGTCCCTTACAAGGTACACCGCTTTGTTATTTGTTTCTGTGGTAATAATCACCACGTCGCCGGCATTGATAGAAAAGGATCTGACTTCGTTTCCGATCTTGATAAATTCGCCGCTTTCTGCATGATATACGGTCGGGTTTATTACCGGTCCTTCCGCTTCCAGTGTGACGGTTATTCCGATATTGTCTGCGGCGCTGTCGTTCTCGATCTCTTTCAATACTTCGGCCGTTCTTTCCGCGAACGGCTCTTTCTCTTCCAGAAATTCGTGTGGCCATTCAAAAAGGCCCGTCCAACTTGCCATAGATACGGAAATATCTTCAAGATCCCGGAAGAACGGATCCGGGCAAAGAAGGGAAATACTGAAATTTCTAACCACCCCCGCTTCGTCAATGTCGATCCCTTCCACTTTGTAGTCAATCACGCGGGTTTCGCTGCCTTCTATGTAGGTGAAAAGGCCGGTTGACTTCGGTTTGAAGCATTTGTAAAGTAGATCCCTGTTTGCCTGATAGTCCCGTTCCATTTGTGCCGTTATTACAATGTTTCTTTGTTTGGTGGTGCTTCCTTGATACGTGGAACCGTCCACCATGGTATTTTCCGACGTTACAACGTTATTCGACACCGTGTAAATACCGTCTACCGATACAAGGAAGAACGGTTCAAAGGAATAGTTAAATTCCACTTGAACCCCGTCTTCATTCTTGCAAATAATTCTTTTCGCCATTTATCAACCCCCCTGTAACTGTAAAACCATGTTTCGGGTTGCGTTTCGCGTCTGGCGGGCTGTCTCATACGGTGAAAGGGCCTTCGGGCTTGTAATGTTGACGTTCTGAACAAAACTTTTCCCGCCGCCTTCTGCTGTTTCAAGTGCCGTATTCCTTGCCGAAGCCGTAAGCGGTGTTACAACCGCTTCGCCGTTCACCATCTGGATCAACTCCGGGCCTGCTTCTGCCATAATGGCTTGACCGTTTTTCAGAACGCCGCCCTTTGCCAGACGCGGAAGTGATACTTCGCCAACGTGTCCGATACTTACGCCCGGAATATCGTTGATAACGTCGATCGCGCCGTTAATGAAGCTGATCGCCTTATTCACCGCACGTTCTACGGTTGCAAGGGCGTTGTTCATGGCCGACTTGAAGGCGCCGCCGATTGCTTCACCAATATTCGTTCCTACGTTTGTGAAAATACCTTTGATCGTGTCCCAGATCCCAGAAAAGAAGGATCCAATATTGCTAAACACGTTTTTAATATTCGTGTATGCTTCCGTGAATTTTGTGTAAAACCATGATCCAACCGTTGAAAATACTGACTTAATATCTGTGTATCTATCGTTGAACCACTGGCCGATCGCGGAAAATACATTTTTCACGTTCGTATAGGCATTTTGAAACATGGTTTGAAACCACGTCGCCACGGTTGACAGGGCGTTTTTAATGTCCGTCCACCGGGCCGCGAACCACTGGCCGATCCCTGAAAAGATCGTTGTTATTGCCGTGTAGGCTGCGCGGAACTTGTCCGCAAACCACGCGCCGACGCCTGAAAAGATCGAAACAATTCCGGACCATATATCAGAGAAAATTTTCTTCACGTCAACGCCGAACGTCTGAAAGAATGTGATTATATAATTCACTACCGCCGTTATAAGATTTTTCACAATCTCGATCAGGTTTTTCAGTGCTGCTTCTATGTACTGGCCGAACCCGTCCAGATCGCCCCGGAATAGTGCCATAAATGCGCTAATAATGTTACTTACAAAGTCGATCGCATTTTTCACCGCTGAAATAATCGGCGCTACGGCTGAAAGTGCGCCCTGTATCACCGCCATAACGTAGGTTGTAAAAAACTGGAATACAGGCTTCAATTTTTCCATTAAATTTTTGAAACTTTCGCCCAACTGCTGCAAGATCGGCTTTATTTTCTCGATTGTTTCCGAAACGCTCTTTTTGATCTCTGCGAAGGCTTTGTCTACCATTTCACGGAACCAGTCGCACTTCTTATACATCAATACGAAGCCCGCCACAAGCGCCACCACGGCCGCGACAACGGCCCCGATCGGGTTTGCTGATAAAATAGCCCACAAGCCTTTCCCGGCCGTTCCTGCCGCCTTGAATACGCCCGATATTTTAGAAAACGCCCCGATCGCCTTCGATACTCCCGAAGAAAGTTTCCCGAAAATAATTAAAGCCGGTCCGATCGCCGCCACTACCGCGCCAATCTTTACGATCGTTTCTTTCTGCGTGTCGTTCAGGTTCTTAAACCACTGTGAAAAGGCTTTTACCTTTTCCACCACGCGTTCCAGAACGGGCGTTACTGTCTGCATTAAGGTATTTCCAAGATCTGCGCCTGCTACTTTCAAATTGTTAAGCGCGACTTTTGCCTGATCTGGTGGATCCAGTGTCGCGTTGAATGTGTCTTCGACTACGTTTCCGTAATCTGATAAGGCGCCGGAAAGATCGTCAATAGAAAGGCGGCCTTCTCTGATCGCCTGCGTCATTTCGGCGGCGCCCTTCTTTCCGAATAGTTCCGTCGCTGCCTGCAGTGCGTCCGTTTCACTGCCTGCGTTTTTGATCTTCTCGATCGTTTCGCCCAGTGCGTCTTTTAAGTCCTTCCCGTCCGCTGTCGCGTTCTGCTGCGCCTTCTTCAATCCCGCAAGCGCTGTTGTGGCGTCTACGCCGTTCGCTTCAAACTGTGCAAGTAGATTTACCGAAGACGTGAGATCAAGGCCCATTTCTTTTAATGTGGCGCCGTTGGTCTGTAATGTATTCTGCAGCGTGTCCATTGAAATTCCCGTGTCTTGTCCTTCTTTTGTAAGAAGGCCCAACACTTCGCCGGTGTGGCTGCTGTCAACGCCGAATTTCGTCATAATGGCGTCTACGCTGTCGATCGCTCCGTTCAGGTCTGTTCCGTTAATTTCCGAAAACTGAATGAATTTTGAAGAAAGGTCTTCGAGTTCTTTTCCGGTGGAACCGAAGCGGGTGTTTACCTCTCCGATCGCAATCCCGGCCGTTTCCGCTTCTGTTGGAAGTGAAGTAAAAACGGCGTCCATGCTGTCTTGCAATCTGTCTAATGCTTCCCCGGAAGCCCCCGTTTTTGTTATGATCGTATCGTAACCGGCGTCTAATTCGTTAAATGCCGCGATCGAAGCGGTCCCGATCCCTGCGATCGCTCCCGTCACCGGAAGAAGTTTCTTTCCCAGTGCTTCGGACTTTTTGCCAATCTTTCCGGCGATCTCTCCCGCCTTTTCAAGTGTTGAATTGCTGTCCTCTGCTGCCGTTTTCAGGTTTTTCAGGTCCGCTTCTGTCTTTATGATTTCTCTTTGTAATGCCCGGTACTGTTCTTCCGACACTTCGCCGTTTTCAAACTGCTTCTGAACCTGCGCTTCTGCTGACTTCAAAACGTCCAGTTTTTCAGAAGTAGCGGCCACGGCTTCTTTTAAAAGCGTCTGTTTCTGTGCCAGAAGTTCCGTATTTTTCGGATCCAGTTTCAGGCCCTTTTCGACTTCTTTTAATTCTTTCTGCAGATCGCGCGACTGTTTATTGACGCCCGAAAGGGCTTTATCTAACTTCGTAGTGTCGCCGCCGATCTCAATGGTAATTCCTTTTATTGTGCTTGCTGCCACCTGCTATTCACCGCCCCTTCGTTTGAACTTCTCGCGAATGGCCTTTCGGTCCGGTTCTGTTTGTGAAATTCGCCAACAATTTTCAAGGTATTTTCTGCCTTCCTTTGTCTGGTTCATTTCGTGAATAAACGCTTCGCGCATGAAGAAAAGGTATAGATCAAGGTCCAGTTCTTGCACCTGCCATATATTCAAACCGGTGTAGTCAATCACCAGTTTTTCGCCGCGTGTGAGTGTTTTATAATACACCCCTTCGTTATCCCCGCCGGGATAGAAGGGGATCTTTAGTTTGGGTTATTCTTTACGCCGCCCGCGAACTCCATGTAAGCGTCGATCAGTGCTTCCATTTCCTCGGTGTCGTAATCGTCCGTGAACTCTTTCGCCGTCACCTGCTCCCCGGTCATATTGTGGGAAAGAATTTCGGCGCAAAGGCCTCCCAGTGTGTCCATGGCGTCTTCTGCCGTCATGCTGTCCGTGTCCATTTCCTGCAGTGCTGACAGTTTTTCAAACGTCTTCTTCATAGGCATTTTCACGATCAGTTTTCTATTATCTTTCAGTGTTACGGTCATGAAGGAACGCTTCACCTTGTTAAAATCAAAACTTAAATTCGCCACGCTAATTTCTCCTTTCTACTAAATAACGGCAAGGCGTACCCGCCGCCCTGCCGTTATGGTTTTGCTTTTATACTGCTGCCGCTTCGCTCTCTGTCATTTCCTCTTCGTACATAAGAAGGGTTCCTTCTTCGTCCATAGGAAGGGCCGTGATCTCTTCGTCCACAACGGTTTCTTTGTCTTTCTCGAAAGAAATTGTGAAGCCTGCCTGATTGTTTCCGACGATCATTACCCAAATATCGCCGTCCACTGCGTCTTTGTGGTGAAGGCATATAACATAGCGCGCGCCCTGTCTGTTGTCGATACCGCCGATCTTTACGGTGCGGCGCTTCTTCGCCTTGTCTTCCGTAACTCTGGCGGTGTCACAAAGGTATTTGAACTTGTTTCCGTCAAAGGTCATAATTCCTGTTTTCAGGGTTACTTCCTCTTCTGTTACGATCGTTTTACTCTTCTTTCCAGTGTCGTCCTTTGCTGTGTAGAAAGAAGGTTTGTATTCCACGGACGCGCCGCCGGAAATATAGGCCATTAAATTTTCAGGCTTGCAAATATCTGCAGTCACCGGAACGGTCGAACCGTCGAAGGCCTGAATATACACATCAGCGCTTCCAAGAATTATTCTTTCCATGCTTTGTTCTCCTTTCATTTTTTCTGTGTGATCGTGAAGTCGTAGGCCGTCTGTGTTGTGTCTTCCTGCGGTATCTGTACTTGATACTTCCGAAACTCAACGTCGAACAAAACCTTTTCTTCGATCTGCTTTTCCAGATCCGGATCTGCTTTTCTCTCTGTGTAAAGTTCCAGTGATCCTTCAATCTCCCGGATCCGGTTTTTGGTATCATCTCCCCGCTGCCTTTCCGTGGAAAGGTACACAAGAAACGGGGGATCCGGTACCGGTTTTTTATTTGTTGCTGTGAACTGATTTCGCGCAATCGGAAGGCCTAACCCTTCGGCGCGTTTTATGATCTCTTCAAACGTCGTCACCTTCCGATCGCTCCTTTCACTTTGTCTTCAAATTCTGCCGCGGCTTTTTCCTCTACCGGGCGAATATGTTCGATCGCTTTTACTCTGCGTCCGTCGCGGCCGACGTGTCCTTTTTCAAGAAGGTGTGTCAACTGATAATCGGTCTTGTTGTAAACCGTGTTTCGTTTGGAACTCTTGCTTTCGTAAGTGTTCTTTTTGGCCCACCCCTTCGCATAAGATCCAGTTAAAACCGGGCTTGTGCTTTTCAACTCTTGAACGGCTTCTTCGGCCACTTCGTCGGTTGCTTTTTTGATCGCGTCCGCTACTTCCTGCGAATACTCGCTAAGCCCCTGCGCCAATTCCTGCGCAAGTTCACTAACCTTTATACCCACTATCTGTTCCCTACTCTCTGCCCTGCGTACACTTCGATCTTGTCGTTTGCTTTCGGGCCATACGTCCGGTACACCGTCAAACGCTCTGAACCGTACAGAACGACGTCTTGACCGGTGTATTCGTTCGCAAAAACCTCAAACATATAGCGGGCTTTCATTCCCTTTTCACCTGCTGCCGCGTATTCATCACGGCCGATCGGGTTCACTGTCGCGAAAATCTTCGCTTTCACGTCTTCTTCACGGGTTTCTCCCTGATCTATCAATGTTATTACTGCGTCGATCTGTATTCACCGCCTTTTATTTTGGTTAAGATCATGTTGTAACTGTTCATTAACCGTTCGTGGTTTGCGTCCATGCTATAATTTGCCTTGACATAAGTTAGAACGGCTTCAATTATCAACGGATCTTCCGGGGCTTTCAGGTATTCTTCCGCGACACCTATTCTTTTCAGGTCTGCCAGTGCAAAGTCAATGTAACGGAAAACGTCTTCGTCCAGTTCGTCCGTTGACATTTTCCGCGTTCGTAACTTTGCGGCCGCCTTTAACTCGTTAATCGTCATAAGAAGCCGCCTTTCCTGTTATTGCTTACGCTGACGCCGGGCGTTTTACTCTGATGAAGCCATTGTGGGCCGCTACGGCACCGCCCGCGAAAATGTCCGCGCGGTATGCGATCTGTCCCTGCTTGAACTTATAATCAAGGGACTTTCTGGCGTCAATGTCAGAAAAGATCGCCATTTCGTAGTTGCTTAACGGTCCGTATGCCATGCAGTAAACGATCGCCTTTGTCTGCGTGTCTGTGACTGCTCCACAAGCGGAATTGATAACATACGGTACACCGTCGATCGTGCCGGTGTTTCCATGGTTCACAATGGTATAAACCTTTCTTCCCTGCTTGTCGCGAAGTTTCGCGAAGGCTTTCAGGTCCTTTTTGTTCAGAACCAGAACTGCAGCGTCTTCCACGTCCTCGTCGCCGCCGAAAGAATAAATAATTTCGTCCAGTGTTCCGTCGTCAACTGCAGTCATAGAAAGATCGGTTGCCGGATCGATAACCTGATCTTTTGTCTCTGTCGGGTTGTAGAAAATTCCCTTGAACTTTCCGGAAGTTCCGTCACCGATCAAGATCTGGCGGCTCATATATCTACGGATCGCCTTTGTTACGGATCCTTCCACTACGCCGTCATAGTCTGCGTTCGGAAGTTTAACCATTTCTTCCGGTTCCTCGGTGTATGCGGTGATCTTCTGTTTCTCGATCGTTACATAGCCGAAAACGGGTTCTGTTGCGTTGTAGTCGCCGCCTTCTGCGGTGCCGCCTGCTCCGTCGCCGTAGGACTTAACGTAGCCCCTCTGGTATGTCTCGCCGCCGTTTAACGGGATAGACGTTACGCGATCCACAAGGGAAGAAACGTCGTTAAAGGTTTCTTTCACATCTGCCGCGCTGTGTGTCGGTGTTACGGTCTGGCTGACAGAAAGGGCGTTCTTTACGCCGAAGGTTTTCTTTGCGGAAAACTTAACCGCCTTTCCGTCTTTGATGTTCTGGCCGCGTTCCTCTCTGGCCTTGTCCTTCACTTCCTCGCCTTTTTCGCCGCCGGTCGGCTCTGCGCCGCCTTCTGCGTTTTTTGCGATACCGGCCAACTTCTCGCGGTTCTTTACGTCGTCCAGAATACCGGTGATTGTGGTTGCTTCTTCCAGAATCGCGTCAAGGTCTTTTCCTGCTGCCGCCTGCGCCTGTGTGTTCAGGTCTTTCAGGCGATCTTTTAATTCTTTGACGCTCATTTTTACAAGATCTTCATACTTCATGCTTTATTCTCCTTCCATAATTGCTTTGACAGTAAGATCGCGGATCTCCTGTCTTTTTCTCGCGGCCGCTTCTTCTGCCGCCTGCTGCTCCGGATCGTGTCCGTCCTTTGCAATTTTTAATTTTTCCGGGACCTTGCAGCGGGCTTTCTTCATGTAGTCCCCGACTGCTGCCGCGTATTCCTTCGCTTCCGTGGTCTTTACCTCGAAATATTCCGCGGCTTTTTCCCCATTTAACCAACTTTCGGCGTCCATTAACGCTTCGATCTGGTCGATTGTTACACCTTCTTTCAGGTGTTCGGCGTATATGTTCAAAATCCCTGTTCTGATCTGATCCAGATCGTTGGCCATTTTTCGCATATCTGCCGCGTTGCCTTCGCAATAACTCCACGGGTTATGGATCATCAAGAAGGCGTTTGAAGGAATTTCCGGTGGTTCGCTTCCTGCGAACGCAAGGATCGAAGCGATTGAACCGGCCAGACCGTCAACATAGACTTTTACGTTCGCTTTTGCTGCGTGGCGCTTAATCATGTTATAGATCGCGATCCCGGCAAATACGGAACCGCCGCCGGAATTAACGTAAACGTTCAGATCTTTTCCTTCCTGCTCCGAAAGGAAATTCTTGATCGCGTCCGGGTACTGGTCTTCGTCTTGCCATGCTCCCCACCAGTCGGAAACAATGTCACCGTAGAAATACAGATCCGCGCTTGTCTCCGTTTGATTTTTGAAAGTAAAACCTTTAAGTGTTGACATTTCTTTTTTCACCGCCTTTCATAGTCACCGGCACGAACATTTTCAAAATTTGAGTTGCCGTCGCCGCCTGCTGCCCTTCACCTGCTGCCGGCGGTTCTTCGGATCCGGATCCGGGACCTGCGCCGCCGTTTGCCTGTCCTGTCTGGTAAAGGCTTTGATCGTCTGCCTTCACATAGTTCAAACTTACCATTCTCACGTCGCCGTCTTCGATCGGCTCATAATACATTAGTTCCCTGTATTCGTTGATCGTGATAATTCCGCGATCGTACAGTGTGGAACCGATCGTGGCTCTTGTCTGTAACGTCGCGTATTGCAGCCGGTTAGAAGTGAAAATGATTTTGTTTCCGAAGCCGCGTTCGCGCTCTGTTAATAACTTGAAAGTAAATTCAAGGGATAACTGCAGGGCGATCGGCTCGATCACGCTTTCATAGAAGGCGTTCCACTCCGCTTCTGTGAACTTTGACATTAAAATGTTTTCGTTCACGTTGTAATAGCGGTATAGGTTGTCACGTAAATACTGGCTTTGTATCGTCGGAATGTTCGGCGTTCTCTGCGTGATTTCGTGAAACTCCATGGTATTATCAAGGCCGCCTATGCCGCCGTCGTTTTCGGCGCTCATGTATGCCGCCTGAAACTCCTGAACCTTCTTTTTCAGTTCGTCTTCGTCTGCAAAGTTGTTGTATTTCAGGTAGCCTTTTAAGTTTGCCGAATTTTTCACGGTATTTTTCAAGGCTTGCCCGGTGGCGTCCAGTAATTCAAGGGTTGTCTGTATCGCCTGATCCGGCGGTGTGCCTATAAAGCGTTTTTTACTGAACCGGGCGCGAATATGGATCACGCTCTGATATGGCAATACATACGTTTTCCCGTCGTAGTCCCAAGTGAACCGGAATAAAATATTTCCGTCGTCGTCTTCATAGATCCGGAAGGAAGACACCGTAAGCGGTACGATCTGTTTTACCTTCGTGAAGTCCTCGTTATACATCACCGCCGCGAAGGCGTTCGACTTTCTAACCAGTGTCGCCGCCATTTTGTAAAGTGCGTCGTATGCTGATAACTCCGGCGCCCACCTCAGAGAAAGAAGGCGGGCCAGATAGTCGTCTTTTATTGTCATTCCACGGGCGTCTTTTCTCATAACCTGCGGCGTTAATTTCGCCACGTTTACCGCTATGCAATTTTCGATAGATCCTATAATGTCGCTATCGTCCAGACCGCCCCCGGCTGAATATTCACCGCGGATCGTGAAGATCGGGCTATACTTGAAACGCCTATAATTCAAAAAATCTTTTATAATTCCCGTTTGTCTTCACCCCCTGTTCTTCGCCCTGTAAGTCCGGTTAAATTTCCATGCTTCAATCGTACAAAAAAAGATCGTGAAATTCTGACCTACTTTCAGGCAGCAAAAAAGAGGGCCGAAACCCTCTTTTTACGCTGCGTTTGTAAGTTGTCTCCCGATCTCTTTGTGGAATTTCATTTTCACGGCCAACGCGTCGAAGATTGACACGGCGCCGTCTATGTGTGCGCGCTTTTCCAGTTTTACCGGCTTCATGCGGCTGTCGTTTATGTTAATATCAACTGCCACGTTCAGAAGGTGCGCGCGAAGAAGATTGTTTTCGCCCAGACAGTACGCCCCGTCTTTCAAGTCACCTTCAAAGGTATGTAATACCGGTGTAAGGTTTGTTCCCTGATATACGTCGTCCATGTGGAAGCCCGCTTCTTTCATTTCCTGCACCAGATAGCCCGCACAATAACGGTCATAGCCCACTTTTAACGGTTTGATCTTGTAAACCTTTACAAGTTCAATAAACCAGTTAAACACGTCTTTGTAGTCCACCTGATGTTCTCCGGATATTTTCAAGAAGCCTTGCTGTTCAAAAATGTTGTACGGAACATTTTCTTCGTTGATCGCCACTTTGAAGCGTTCCCGCGGCATGAAGAATTTTGTAATAACATAGTTCTTCCCGTCCTTTTCGATAATGAGTGAAGCGGCCGTAAGGTCCGTCGTTCTGGAAAGGTCAATCCCTGCCACGCAATAGCACCCGCGGAAGTCTTCAAGGGTGAAGTGCTGTCCTGCTGCCCTTTCTACGTCCACATAGTCAAGCCATGCGATCGAAGAATTTTGTTTGATATTGCAGAACTTCGTCAAGAACTCCGCTTTTGCTGCAAGCGATTTCTTTGCAACTGCGATCTTGTCTTCGTAGTATTCCCACGATACGGAAACGCCCAAGTTCGGGTTTGACTTCTCTAATTCTTCGCGGGTGTCCCACTTTTCCACGTCGTCAATGATAAACAGGAACGGAAGAAGGCGTTTTTCCGTGTCGCCCTTTCCTCTGCCTTTCAGGAACGCCGTTGATCGCTTCATAAGTTCGTCGTAAATGCCGTCGTTCTCATATCCTGCAGTGGACGTTGACAAAATAAGCGGCTGTTTTCTGGCTCCCAGTGCCGACGCCATAACGTCGTATTGTTTCAAGCCCTGATCGCCCGGCCATGCTTCCATTTCGTCGTTTAGAACAAAGTGTGGGTTGAAACCGTCGGACTTTTTAGAGTTGAACGCGATCTTCTTTATGGTCGTGTTGAACTCCTGAACATAAATATCTGAACGGCGTTTCTTGCTAATCTCGGAAAGTTCTTCATCCTGCTGCACAATCTGATAAAATGCGTCGTATGCAAGATCGGCCTGCTCCAATTTCGGGGCCAGACAGTACAGTTTCGCGCCGTATTCTCCGTCTATATATGCCATGTATGCCATGATCGCGGCGGCGAATAGGGTTTTACCGTTCTTTCTTGCAACCACCAGAAAAACTTCCCTGAATTGCCGGTACTCGGTGTTTTTGTCCAGAATACCGAAGATCGCGGAAACGATCGCTTTCTGCCACAATTCCAACTTTAGAAGGTCGTTTCTGCCTTCCGAATGGTGACAGTAGTTTTCTATGAACTTGATCGCCTTGTTGGCCTTCTTTTGGTCGAAAACCCATTCCCCGTTCTTGATACCCTCAACCAGAATTTTATAGATCGCTTTGATCCATTTACCAGCCCGAATACGCCCCGACGTGATCGCGTCGTGGTATTCAAAAATATAATTATGTGCCTGCTTATTCATCACGAAGCGCTGCCAATTTTGAAACTTTTTTCTTCTCTTTTGGCGGTAAATATTCGATCAACTGGTTAATAATTTGGGTATATTGCCGCGCGTATTTTTCATAAATTGCCGTCGAAGGGTGGGCTTTTATGAATTTCTGCGAAGCGTTTTTCGTTTCGGTTGTCAGGCCTTCTTTTTTCAATTCTGTTTTGGCCTGCAGAAGTGCGACTTTCAGGAAGGCCGCTTCGTCAATCACTGAATTTACAAGGGTTCGTCGGTCCTCGTCTTCGATCCCCGCGAACATTTCAGAAAGTTTTGCTTTCTCTTTCTTTATCCTTCCTTCTGTCAGATAATTAGTTCTTTTTTGTGGTTTGTTTTTCGTTGTCGTCGTATTTTCTGGCATATTTTAACCCCCCTTCTATGTGCGCGCGACTTGCAGAGTTTTTTTGACCTCACTCCCTCGGTTCTCTTTGGAAGGCCCAAAAAAGAAATACCGGGGGTGGGGTTCGTGGAATGGAAAAATATTTTTTATTTGTTTTCGATCAAATTTCCTTTTGCGTCGAACGTGTAGCGCTTCGCCTTCGCCTTGTGCTGCCTGTTGTGGTGTTCATCACATAACAGTTCTAAGTTATCAAATGACAGCGCCACCGCCGGATCGTTTATGTTCTCCGGCGTTAATTCTTTTTTGTGGTGAACAATTATTCCGGGGTTGATGTCTTCAACCCTTCGCGCTCCGGCCAGAACTTCGGCCATGCAACGTTCACACCTGCCGCACTGGATCCGGTAATATGCGTCGCGTGTCTTTCTCCACTCCTTCGACGTATAGAAACCGTTTGTCCATTCTTTCGCCATTCGTTCACCTTCTTTCATTCTATCCAACGGCGCCGGCCTTTTCTGACCTACTTACCGGGCGCCTGCTGCCTGCTGCCGCCTTCTGGTTCTATAATCTCCATGTGTACCGCTATCAGATAACAGAACTCCTTCCGGTATTCGTAGAACAACCGGCGGCAACAATACGTTTCCCCCAACAATTCCCAAGGCGTGTTATATAACAGGCTTGTGTATAGTTTGTCGATAATGTGGCGCCGGACCTCTGGATCAGTTCCTTCCAGTGGCAATTCCTTTTTCGCTGCCTTTATTGCTTCCGCTGCCTTTCTGTCAAAGTCTGTATGTTTGCCCGCCCTGCGCCTGCTCTGCCGCTTCTGGTCGCCGTGAACGATCGCTTTTACTATTTTCTTTGTATCTTCGTCTATCGTGTGCGCCAACCGTGGCGGCCCCCTTTCTCTGTGTGTTTATACTATCTCTGTGCCTTCAAGGTACTTCCAGAACTCCGCTTCTGTTTCTCCGTCCGAAGTTCTTCTTCCTGCCATAAGATAACAGCAATCATTTCCCCAGTACACGAACGGGGCTTCCGGACTTATTGCTCGCGGTCCGATCGGCTCCGTTTCTCCGTTTTCGTAGTCAATAGATTTCAGGTCGATCAGATCCAGAAATACTTCTGACACCGCGCAAACGTATGCTGTGCCTTCCTCTGCCTGCAAGATCCGGATCAATGTCTTCCCCTGCTGCTGCATGATGTTTGTTACTCTATAATCTATCGTGCAACGTTTGAAGGCTTCCGGAAGATTGAAGATCTCTTTCTGTTCAATTTCGTACTGGTTCCCGAAGTCCTTTTCTGCTTTGAATACTTCCCCAACTGCCGGAAGTTCTCCGCATAACTCAATAACTGCCGCTTTGGCTTCTTTCGGGAACATTCCCGCTTTGAACCATAAAACCCACCAACCGGAAGAAAGGTAATAGTCTTCTTCCTCTTCGTCTGTTTCCGGCGTATGCCCCACCGTAAGGCCTGCGCCTGTGTATGCTGATTTCAACATTCTTTTCAGTACCGTTTTTTTGAAGAACATTATTTCTTCCCCCTCTCTTTGTTCGCTTTGAAGAACTGGCACTTTTCACACGGCGCCCAGATCGCGGCCACACCTTCGCAATATCCGCACATTTTGAAAGCGTGTTCACAATTCACCAGATCAAACCCTTCCCCGCGGGCCAGATAATGCCGGATCACTTCGCGGGCCTGTTCTGCTCCGTATGCCACCGCCGTTTTGTAGCCCTGCTCCCGAAGAAGCGCCATAAACTCTTCTTGTGCTTTTGTGGTCTTCCCTTTCCCGAATTTCATTTCGATATACAGACCATGAAAGCCGCGGCGCGAAACCGGCAAAGACAGATCCGGAACTCCTGTTTTCATTCCTGCCGCCTTCAATACCGGCCCATTTGTCCGGATCCCTTCGTTCGGTATGTGGTGAAGAAGCCGTAATTCCGGAACGTATTCTTCGTTCGCTCTGGCCCAGTTTATAAGGCCGATCTGTTCCGTTGTCTCGGAACGTTTCATGTTTGCAAGGTTCATTTTCTTTTTCTCCCTTCGTTTCAATTCCGCACCATGCGGGCATATATGTAAAAGGCCGCCGTAACTCCGTTGTATTTCACTTCGGCGTCAAGAAATTTATAACCCGGATAGGCCTTTTCCATTTCGGCTTTTAATATTTCGTAATCGTGGGCCATGCGCTCAACGGTCCTTTTTTTGAACTTTGAATAACTTCTGGTAGGTTTTTTCGGTTTTACAAGGTTCTTTGAACCTCTCCATTTTCTCTTCCCCTTCCGGTTGTTCATCATGTATGTTGCAACGCCTGAAAGAAGAAAATCTTTGTCCGGCTTTATGCGTCGTGTGTTGGATCTTTCCCCCTTTGTCCACAATCCTTCTAATTCGTCCCGGTTTATCCCCTGCCCTGTCATGATAATGTGGACGTGTGGGTGTTCTGCTCCGTCTACTACCGGAATGATTAGATACTTGATATTTTCCCGCCCCGCTTTTTTCTGTCTATAATTTATCTTGCGAATAAAGTTCGCTATATCTCGATCGGCTGCCGCTTCGTCTGCCGGAATGTGTTCTTTGTCCCATGTGAACGTACACCATAGATCGTTTTCGCCGAAATTTATATTTGCAAGGCGTATAAAATAGCGCCTTGAATTTTTGTCATTCAGATTTTTTTGTGAAGGTTTGCTTTCTCTGCCCTTCTTCGTGTGTGGAACGTCCGCTTTGTGACAGAATGACGGGTAGATCTGCGCTTCCAGTAATTCCGATCCGCTTTGAAGGTTCTTCGCCTTCGTGGTGGTGGTTCTGTAAAGGCTTTCCACTTTCCCTTCTTTCAGTAGCCGTTCCAGTTCCCATTCTTTTAAATTCTCTTGCTGCTCTTTCCACTGTTCTTCATAGTCCGGAACCTGCAGCGGGTGTTCCTTCTCAAAATTCTTTCTTGCTTTTTTCTGTATGTCGCGATCCAGTTCCACCGGGAACGCTTCTTCATAGTCGTAATTATCGAATGTCTTTCTTTTCATGTTCCCCCGCCTTTCCCTTCTCTCCTTCCCTTTACGGATCCAGATCTTAAAATATAAAAACATATGCTTCGTCGATTTGCTAATACCCATTACAAGGACGGTAAAGGAAAATACTTTATATATAAGAAGAAAGTCTGTTCGACTGCTGCCGTTTTCTTCCTGCTGCTGAATTGCCCGGCCGCTTCTATTTTTGCGTCCGGGCTTTCATTTAACAGAACATTTGTTCTTTATTTTGTTATTGCCTTTCGCGGCTTTTCTTCGTGCTTCACTGTCAGGCCTGTTTCTCCGTTGCTAATATGCACCGCTTCCGGAAGAAGAACAACTTCCTTCGTTCCTTTGGAATACATCATTTCAAAACACGGCGCCGTCTTGTTTCCCTCTGGCGTGAAACACGCTTCGATCCGGATCTCAAAATCTCCCGGAAGTCCTTCTGTAATTTCTCTAAATTGTGCAAGTGTAACCATTGTCTTTTTCTCCTTCTTCGTTATTCAGTAATCTTTCTATTTCCGGCGGTAATTCTCCGAAGATCCGGCGGCACTCTATAAGGGCCTTGTGAAGTTCGGCGTTTTTCTGTGTCGCTTCGTCAAGTTTCCTTCTATAATTGCCGCCCGCGTCTCGCGCCTGTTCCAGTAATTCTTCCAGTGCTTCTTTTTCTGCGTTTAGGTTGTCCGTTGTCTCGAAAAACTCCTTCTTGTACTCTTCCAGTTCCTTTTCTGCTGCTGC